>LULJ01000416.1_pt1 | contig 14087 bp, 8 predicted proteins | sample 728171 | NCBI WGS metagenome assembly LULJ01 (sample SAMN03860292, study PRJNA289734) | marine metagenome | biome: seawater column; feature: ocean; material: water; isolation source: Red Sea water column Station 169 - depth 25m | place: Saudi Arabia: Red Sea | collected 2011-10-15 | depth 25 m
CATAAAGATAGAGCATATCCTGGTCGCCGACCTCCAGATAAATGCCGAGACCGAGCAATCGGTCGGGCGCACGGCTTGCGATCGATGCCGGATTGTTTTGCATCCAATATTCGCCGTCGACGGGATTGCCGAATATAGGATGGAGAACCTCTTCGGGCCTCCAGAAACGCGTATGCGGTCCGACCCCCTTCCACTCCACGGCGGGCTCGACGGCAGGCTCCAATGCTGCCACCGCAGCGAAAAGCTCGGGGTGTTTGAAGGCGATGCGCAGGGAGCCAAGTCCGCCCATCGACCATCCGCCGATGAAGGTCAGCTTGCGCCCTTGGGAGACATGAGCGCTGCGGCGCAAGAAAGGCAGAACATCAAAGAGGATGAAGCTCTCCCATCGCTCCGCCCCATCCCGGAAATCCATATAGAGCGACCGACGCCCGCTCGGCGTGGCGATGATGAGCGGCGGCAAGCGGCCAGCCGCAATTTCATTGTCGAAGACGGTCTTGAAAAAGGCGAGATCCTTCTCGGTGCCGTTGCCGCCGTGAAGTAACAGCAGCAGCGGATAGGGCTCGGCGCGTCCGGCATCATAGCCGGGCGGCGCGTAGATGGCGACGCCCGGCTCGCCGGGGACATGCGACGATGCGAGCACATGATAAGCGATAGTACCTTCCGCTTCCGCTTCCGCTTCCGCTGCCACTGCCGTTGTCGCGGAGAGCGAGGTGGTCGCCCCGGCGACGGCGAGGCCGGCGAACTCCCTGCGGTTCAGCATCTCTATCTCCTATCGGCAGGCGACGGTTCCACCGGAAACGAAAAGCTCAGCGATCGTCCGGCGCGACGCAGCGAAAGCTGCTTGCCGACAGGGTCGACCCCCAGCCGCGATATTCGGCCTTCTGCGGATAGGCGCAGAGCGGGCGTTGCATATCGATCCTGCCGGGCTCATCGCTCGCGAACTTGGTCGCGATAACCTGCTCGGGCGCATCGCCGCCGTCGGTCCAGTCGATCAGCGCCGAGAAGAGATCATGCCTGGCATCATAAGAGGGCGGCTGCGCCGGAATACCGAGCGTGGCGTTGAAGCTGTCGGGGCCGGCTCCGCCACCGCAATGCATCACGCCGGGCGCCAGGAACAGGCGTGCGCTTTCGGCAAGCTTGGCTTCGCCGCCGACGGCGGCCGCCTGACGATCGTAAAAGGCGATCGACTGGCCAGGCGCCACGAGCGTGTCGGCGAGGCCGTGGAATATAATCAGCTTGCCGCCGCGCGCGGCAAAATCGGCAAGGCTCCCGCGCGTCGCGTCGTTGACAATCGGGTCGAGCCGCGCATCGGCCGCGGGCATGTCGCGGTCGAAATCAAAACCCTTCCAGTCCCAATCGGCGCCGAACACCCATTTGAACAGTGCCCCGAAAGGTGGCTGATCCTTGATCGGCTTTTGAAGAAAAGACCAGCCGAAGGTGTCGGGCATTTCGCTTCCAGGCAACCAGCCAAAATAGCTTGGCTTGCCCGCGCGGTCCGTCGGCCCCGAATAAAAGGCGCGCGCGGTTGCGACCTCGGCTTCGGTCAGGCAGGCGTCGCCCACCGCGCCCTTGCATTGCAGAACCGCTGGGTCGAACTTGCAGCTGAGCGGATCAGAAACGAACCGGTCGCCCGCCAGGCCATGGCCCTGCCGCCAGCACGCCGCGACCGCCGCCCGGTTGAGCAGCTTGAGCTTCGCATCGGAGAGCAGGCTGTCCGGCGTGCGGTGCGCGGCGGTATAGTCCCAGAGCACCGCGGCGTGCCCCCATGTGCGGTTAATGACCGGCGCCCCGACCAGAATCCCGTCATAGTCTTCAGGATAGTAGAGCGATTCGATGAGCCCCTGCTGCCCGCCCGTTGAACATCCGGTGTAATAGGAACGCCTTGCATCGCGGCCGTAGAAGGCCTTGGTGATCGCCTTCCCGGTGATCGTCATCACATGGGTCGAAAGCCGACCCCAGTCCCTCCATTTGCGGGGGTGATCGATGAGAGCTTCACCTTCCAGCGGCGACGCCGGTGCGGTTCCGGCATCGGTGGTCGCCGTTGCGAATCCGCGGCGCAGGCCATCGACCATTCCCGAATAACCGCCGGCAAGGACACCGGCAAAGCCGCCGTTGCCATTGCCATGGAAGACGCCGGCCCATCGCTCGGTCGGCAGCCATATCTCGACGCCAATGTCGGAATCCGCGGCCGAGCGCACCCGCGCAACCACGCGGCAGAAGCTTCGATAGCCAGGCTTGTCGCCCGCTATGCCGAGCTCCGCGGCCTTTGCCGGAACAAGCGCCGCGCTTTCGATTGTCGTGTCGGCAAGGCGCAATCGGGCGAGGTTGGTGCAGCGCCGTGCGGCGTCGACGGACGACGGCGTTTCCGCCGCCGTGGCTACCGCCGTAGGAACCAACAATCCGGCCACAAGGGCCGTAAGGCAAGCGGCGCCATATTTCCGCGTCATATCTGTCTCCCGTCTTCTTGTCGGTGCCCAGTTCCGCCGCGCAACCTCGCCGCGCGCCAAGCGCTTTTTCGTCTAATCGCCGGCCTGCCGAGAACCGCTCGATGCTGGCGACGACCGTTTGATCATTCGCGCAAGCCAGGCGAAGAGCAGCGCGGCGACGAGATACATTGGCGCCAGCGCATAAAAGGCCATGCGGAGTGCGTGCTCGCCATATTGCGGCCGGAAAAAGTCGCTGGCCATGCCGACGAAAGTTGGCCCGAGGCCGAGGCCGATCAGGTTCATGACCAGCAGCAGCAGCGCGCCCGATATCACGCGCGCGCCCGGATCGACCTCGCTCTGCACGAACGTCACCGTGGCAGGGAGGAAAAAGGAATTGAGGAAGAGCGGCACGAACAAGAGGGGGAGCGCGACCTGCCAGCTGTCGGCAGCAGCGAAGCCGAGAAAGAAGGGCAAAGCGAGAACGAGCGACCAGGCCGGGATGCTCGCATAGGCCGCCTTGTTGGTAACGCCGAACCGGTCGATCAGCCGCCCTGAGACGAAGATGCCCGCCCCCATTCCGAGGCCGACCGCCAGCGCGTACCATATTGCCACCTCCTCAAGCGTCATGCCCTTTTCGCGCATGAGAAAAAGCGTGGCGAAATTGCTGAGGCCATAGGTGATGAAATTGGCGGCACCGCTGGCTAGCGCCGCGATAGTCAATATCCTGTTGCCGAAAAAGGCGCGGATCGCCTGCCCGAAGCTGTGCGCCGGTTCCGCCGCGGCCGCAGGAAGCGGGTCGAAGCGGCCGCGCGCGGGTTCGGGCACGATGATATAGACGAGGACTGCGGTAACGACGCCTATCGCGCCGACGATGAGGAAAGGCGCGCGCCAGTCATAGGCGGCCGCGAGCGACGCGCCGAACGCGACCCCGAGCGCCGAACCGATCGGCGGGCCGAGGTTGAAGATGCCCATCGCGGTGCCGCGCTGCTCGCGCGGAAACGTGTCCGATATGATCGCGTAGGACGGCGGAACGCCGCCGGCTTCGCCGACACCAACCGCCATACGTGCCGCCACAAGTTGCCCATAGTTCGCCGCCATGCCGCATGCCGCGGTCGCGGCGCTCCACAGACCGCAAGCGATCGAAAGCACCTTTACGCGATTGGTGCGGTCGGCGAGCCAACCAACAGGAATCGCGATAAAACAATAGAAGAGCGCAAAATAGAAACCGGTGATCCGGCCGAGTTCGCTGTCGGTGATGTGCAAGCCGTCCTGAATCGGCTTGGCGAGGATCGAGACAAGCTGGCGATCGAGGAAGTTCAGCACATAGACGAAGCACAGCATGCCGAGCACAAGGCCGCGATGCCCGGTCGGCTTCGATCGTTCCAGGTCAGACCTCTCCGCAAATGTCCTATTGTCCATATCGCGTCCTCTCCCAGACCACTTGCGTTATCACATCCTGTCTCCCGCCCCGTTCCAGCGCTGTGCCCGATCGATGTACCAAGGCAAGACCTCAGGCGTCGCGGTCGCGTCGGCGCTGATGACCTTGGTGACGGGCCATCCGGCGAACAGCCGCTTGATCGGGAGTTCCTGCTTCTTTCCAGAAAGCGTGTGCGGGATGCCGGGTGCCTCGATCAGATGATCGGGAACGAAGCGCGGCGAGAGACTCGAGCGTATGGCCGATGCAATCGCCTGCTCCATCGCAGGGTCGACGGCTCGCCCCTCCGCCGGCACGACGAACATGATGAGCGTGCTGTCGCCGTCTTCACGCTCGACGTCGATGATCATCGTGTCGACGATTTCAGGCAGGCGCTCGACCGCAGCGTAGATTTCGGCGGTTCCCATGCGCAGGCCGTGGCGGTTGATCGTTGCGTCGCTACGGCCGGAAATGGTGCAACTGCCGTCGGTCCCGATCGTGAGCCAGTCGCCGTGACGCCATATGCCGGGCCATTCGGCGAAATAGGAGTCGCGATAGCGGCTGCCGCCTTCGTCGCCCCAGAAATAGAGCGGCATGCTGGGGAAAGGACGGGTGCAGACAAGTTCGCCGACCTCGCCGATCACGGGCCAACCCTGGTCATCCCACGCTTCGATCGCCGCGCCTAGGTGGCGACACTGCAGCCGCCCCGGCGTATCGGGCAATTCGGGATTTCCGGCCATGAAGGCGGCGGCGATCTCGGTGCCGCCGCTGACATTGCACCACCAGATATCGGGCCGTCCGATGGCGGCGAACTGCGCCGAACCCCAGCGCTGGACGTCGGGCGGTAGCGGCGAGCCGGTGCTGCCGAGCGCGCGCACCCGGTGCAACCCGTCGAGTCCGGCGACGTCGAGCCCGGCCTTGCGGCAACTCGCGAAGAAGGCAGCGCCGGCGCCGAACCAAGTCACGCCGCTCTCTGCCGCAAAGCGCCAGAGCCGGGTCCAGTCGGGATCGGCCTTCGTACCGCTCGGCGATCCGTCGAACAGGCAAATCGTCGTCCCGCTGAGCAGTCCGCCCACTTGGATGTTCCACATCACCCAGCCCGTGGCGCTGAACCAGTGGAAGCGGTCACCGAAATTATTGGACTCATAGCTCGGTCCGAGATCGAAATGGAGTCGCCCCGCTGCGGTTGCCAGCAGCACCCCGCCGTGCCCGTGCACGATCGCCTTCGGAAGTCCCGTTGTTCCGCTCGAATAGAGGATCCACAGCGGGTGGTCGAACGGTAGCCATTCGGGCTCAAAGCCGGCGACCTCGGCATCGTCGCGCGCGATGGCCGCTTCGAACGCCACCGCCCCCGGCACCGCCCCAGCGCCGAACCCGCTTTCGATGACGAACAATGCCTCGATACAGGGAAGCGCGGCGCAAATTTCGGCGACGCAGGCGCTACGATCCATGGCTTTGCCAGCGTAGAAGACGCCATCGACAGCGATGAGCGCCTTGGGCTCGGTTTGCCGCAGTCGATCAAGCACCGCATTGGTCCCCATGTCGGGCGAGCAAAGGCTCCATATCGCCCCCAGGCTAGCGCACGCGAGAAGGCCCACCACCGCCTCGGCTATATTGGGGAGGTAGGCCGCTACGCGATCGCCCCGCCCCACCCCGCGCCGGCGCAGTTCCAGGGCCAGCGAGGCGCTCTGCCGCCTGAGCTCGGCCCAGCCGAGAGTTCGTTGCTCTCCCCGCTCGTTCACCGCCACGATGGCGGGCTGCTCGGCAGAATCCGCAGCCGCGGCGTGGCGGAAAACATGGCGCGCATAGCTGACCTCAGCGCCCTCGCACCAGCGCGCACCCGGCATCCTCTCTGCGCCGAGCATCGCAGAGAAAGGCGTCCGCGATTCGATCCGGTCATAGTCCCAGATACTGCGCCAGAAGCCTTCGAGATCGGTCACCGACCAGCGGTGCAAATCTTCATAATGCGCGAACTCAAGGTCGCGCGTAGCCTTGAGCCGTTCGAGATACAGGCGGATCTGCGGGACGGGAGCCGCGATGGCCGCGCTGTTGCTGGCAATTGGCATCGAATGGCGAACCTTATTCATGTCGGAAGGAAGCCGAGTTTCGCGCGCACTCACGAACGTCGGCCGCAAGGAACGGCAGCGCGACCTCACCGACGCGCTGCCGTCCGCATCAGAAGGATGTGCGCAGGCTCATCGCGGCATAACGCCCGATCGCATTATAGGCGCCGCCGATGCCGTCGGTGCCTGGGAAGAAGGGCGGCGTCTTGTCGAACAGATCGTTGATCTGTAGCGCGACCTCGGTTCCCTTGGCGAATGGCAGGTCGGGAAGCTTCAGCGAGAGTCGCAGATCGACCGTCGTATAGCCTTTGGCCTTGTAGAGGCCCGACCCGGTTGGCGTCGCATAGGCGGCCGTCACGCCGCTGCGATGGTTGACGAAATTGGCGAGCGTCACCGGCCCCGCAGCGATGCCCAATGTCGTGCGCAGCGTGGTGCGCGGTATCCCGGCCTCGAGCGAGTTGCTGACCGCCGACGTCGGCGAGAGCTGGTTGCGATATTTCAGGATATAATTGCCCGCGATGCCGCCGAAGAGGGTACCAAAGCCCGCCGTGTGCCGATAGCGCACGTCGAAGTCGATCCCGTTTGTCTTGCGGATACCGAAATTGCCCTGCCGCAGGTCTAGGATGTTGCCGATCGCCGGGACGGCCGCGAAGGTATAGAAAAAGGGCACCGTATCGCTAATCGCGTCGGTCAGTTGTCCCGCAGTCGGATTGCGGATGACGCGCGATGCGAAGGTCGGGTCGCTGAACAGGATGGCGCCCAGCCCCGAAGGGGTTCCGATGACATCATCATATTTAATATCATAAAAGGTCGCGCTTGCGCTGAAATCGGGCGCGAACCGCGGCCGCAGATCGACGCCGAAGGAGAAGGTCCGCGCCTTTTCGGGCTTGAGCGCCTGATTGCCGCCGTAGAGGAGAATTGTATTTACTTGCGTCGCCCCGCGCGACGGGTCGCGCGCACCGAACGCATCGACCAGCGCCGCCGCGGCATAATAGGACCCCACGGTGGACCCTAGATCGCGCAGCCCCGGTGCGCGGAACGAGCGGCCATAGCTGCCCCGGAAATTCAGCCCTTCGACCGGTTCCCAGGTCAGGCCGACCTTGGGATTGGTCGTCGAACCGAAATCGCTGTAGTGATCGTAGCGCCCCGAAAGCGACAGCGTGAGGCTGCGCAGCATCGGCGATGCGTTGCCCTCGCCAACGATCGGCACAAACAGCTCGCCGTAGAGCGACTGGACGCTGCGCTTCAGGTCTTCGGGGAAGCCAACGCCGCCACTCGATCCGCGCTGATCATAGGTCTCGCGCCGATATTCGGCGCCGAGCGCAACCTTGATCGCACCGCCAGGCAAATCCGCCAGCGGCCCGTCGACTTTCACCGCGCCGATCCGGGTGCGCTGATGATTGGTGAAGTCGGTCGGATTGTCGAGGATGGCCGCAACGACAGCGGGGCTCGTTCCGGTACCGAACGGGTCGAGCGCAGTCGCGGCCGTCGTTCCGGCGGCCGCCGCCGCCAGCGCCGTGGTGTTGATGCCCGGCTGGAACGTGTCGTTCCGCGACCAATTGAAGGTGCCATAGACGCTGGCCTTGAAATCGCCGGGCAGCTTGACGTCGAGGCCGGCCGTCGCATTCCCCGTCCGGACTCGGTAGCTTTGGTCGAAATGATCGTCGCCAACTAGCTTGTCGGGCCTGAAATCGACATATTCATAGGTCGTTCCCGTTCCCGGCGGGGGGCGGAAAAACGGGTTGGCCGCCGTCAGCAGAACGAACGTCTGACCAGGCAATGCCGCCTGGACAATATCCTTGCGGTCCGAATAGAGAAGATCGGCCCACACGGTGACCGCGGAGGAGAGCTCCTGCCGCGCCGACACGAAAAGGCTGTGCGTGCGGTTCTGCGGTACCAGGTCGACGGGTCCGCGCGGATCGCAAGTGTTGATCCCCGGCGTCAGGCTCGGCGCAGCATAGATGGTGCCGGTGAACAGATTGACGTTCGCGTCCGGGCAGACGGTCGAGCGCGTATCGATGCCGCCCGCAGCACGAAAATCGAGCGAGCGATACCGGCGGTCGGCGCCGGTGATGTTGCTGTTTTCAGAATATTGATACGCAGCGACGAAGGAGCCGCTGTCCCACGCATGCCCGAAAATGGCGCCGGCGTTGAAGGCATGGTAATCGTCCGCAAATCCATAGCGAACATTGGCCTCGAAGCCCGACACGCGTTTGCGGGTGATGAAATTGACGACTCCTGCCACCGCATCCGACCCGTAGATTGCCGATGCGCCGTCGGCGACGATCTCGACGCGCTCGATCGCGAGTTCGGGCAGGAACGGATAGTCCGGATTTGTCTGCTGGGTGCTGCCCGAGATCAGGCGATGGCCGTTCATCAGCGGCAAGGTCGCCGCCGGCGGCAGGCCGCGCAGGCCGGGCGCAAAGGAACCGAGCCCGCCGTTGCTTGTGCGCGGAGCGGTGTTGAAGCTGTTGAGCTGTGGCACGGTCGCGAGCAGTTCGGGGGTGCTCGCGGCCCCGATCAACTTGGCATCATCGCGCGACACGCTGATAAGGCCGGAGCCGGTGGGCGGGATGCCGCGGATGCTGGAGCCCGTGACGATAATCTCGGAGTCACTCCCCGCCGCGCTATCCTCGACCGCATCGTTCGCGCCGGCGCCTTGCGCCTGAGCGGCGGTGGCCGCACCCAGCATGACCGCGAAGATGGCCGAGCCGCACAACATGCGCGCGCGGCTCCCCGTAAGAATGAATCTGGTCGACATGATGATCCTCTTCCCTGCTGCTCTTGTCTTGGTCACGGACATTGCCGCGGCCGGACGTTGCCGGCTTGCTATGCTGCTTATGGTTTGCCAGAGCCGTTGGTAAGAGCATTGCCGGACATCGCTATGTCTCTAGAGGACAAGGTCGCACGAAAGGGCTGCTATGACCGTCGACGAGGATCAGAGTACGCTGACCAGCCGCAATCCGCGCGCCGGCTTCCCCTCGCTTAATCAACGCATCTTCGCCCCGTTCAAGATCGCGACCGTCATCGATACGGTGGCAGGGCGTGGAATCGATGCGGCGACCGTGCTCGAGCGGACGGGATTGACGCTGGCCGAGGTGCGCGATCCGCATACGCTGACCTCGATCGGCCAGTATCTGACCGCATGCGAGAATATCGTCGCGGCGGGCGCGCGATTCGCGGATGCCTTCGCGATCGGGTCGCGGCTGCATCTGTCGGCTTATGGCATGTACGGTTATGCGCTGATGTGCTCGCCGACGATGCGCGACTTCTTCGACTTCGCCGTACGCTACCAGCCGCTCGCCACCCCCACGGTACGGCTTGGCTGGCGGACGGAAGGAGAGGTCGCAGTTTGGCAATTTCACGAAATCTATCGCGACGTGATGAGCAATGACGTGCGCACTTTCCTCATCCGCCAACAGATGAAGATGACCTACACCCATATTCGCGATGCGGCGGGATCGGACAATGTCCCGGTCCGCGCGCGGTTCACGCTGCCCGAAGAGGCGCGCTCGGCGGAGGACGAACGCGAACTGTCCTGCCCCTGCTTCTACGCCGCGGATGCCAATGAGCTGCATTATCCGATCGGCATCCTCGAACAGACACCGGAACTGGGCAATCGGTTGACGCGAACGATGCTCGAAGAAACATGCGACCGGCTGATCGGCCAATCGCGAATATCATCGGGACTGTCGGGGGAAGTCTATCAACTCCTGCTCCTCGCCCCGAACCACTTCCCCTCGATGACTGCGATCGCCGAACAAATCGGGCTGCAGGAACGCACGCTGCGCCGGCGCCTGGCCGCCGAAGACACGAGCTATGGCGAGATCGTCGACGATGTCCGCCGGAAACTCGCCATCGAATATCTGCAGACAACCCGCATGAGCGTCGATGATGTCGCCTGGAAGGTCGGTTTCAGCGACAGCGCCAACCTGCGCCGCGCCGTCCGTCGCTGGACAGGTAAGACTATCAACGAAGTCCGTTCGGAAAAATAGCCAAGATTCCGGCGAGGTGGCCGGGACGAAGCAGCCATCACATCCTGTAACGGATTGCGGCGCGTTCACTCTCAGATGGGGAATCGTAGCTGCCATATGGCAAGCGCGCAGCCGGCGATTTCGTCGTTCCGGACGTCACAGCGGCATGGATTTTGCGTTCGATGACAACGCGGGGTTCACCAGATGGTCCGGACCGCGCCAGATGGCGCGGCCCGGTAGAAAGCATTCAATCCAGTGTCGTTTTGAAGCGGGCTATCGGGTCGGAGTTCCCGACAGGAAAAGTAAATTTGGTCGGGCAGGTCAAGCAAATCATGTCTGGAATGATTCTTCCTTCTGCGAATGCAAAATGTGCATTCCGCCCGGCCGGCAAGGGCTGCCCCCCGCCGTCGCACGGCATCAGGAATGACTGCCCAGTCTTAGAACCAGCAAGTGATCGCTAGCCCGATGCCTCTAGCCAAACGCGCTCCTCGGCCAAAATCGCTGACCGAAAGTCCATATTGGCGCAGCCCGAAGCGCGCTGCATCGCCTGTTTCATGGACCATCACCCACATCCATCAGCCCTGTCCCGTCCCGGAGGGCCGAGCGAAGGCCGCCGCGCGGTGCCATGACCAGAGCCAGCCAGATTGTCCTGATATTGGGGGACCAGTTAACTCCCGCCATCTCGTCGCTACGCGATGCGTCGCCTGGCGAAACGATTCTGCTGATGGCCGAAGTCGCCGAAGAAGCGGGTTACGTTCCGCACCACCGCAAGAAGCTTGCCTTTCTCTTTTCCGCGATGCGCCATTTTGCCGAGGAGATGCGCGTGCAGGGATGGCGCGTCGACTATGTCCGCCTCGACGATCCGGACAATAGCGGATCGCTCGGCGGCGAGGTTGCGCGTGCACGCAAGCGCCATGGCGACCTCCCCTTGCGGGTGACCGAAGCGGGCGAATGGCGCCTCGTCGAGACGATGCGTTCGTGGAACAATTGCACCATCATCGCCGACGATCGGTTTTTCTCTACGCCCGATCAATTCGCGGCGTGGGCCGAAGGCCGCAAGACACTGCGGATGGAATATTTCTATCGCATGATGCGCCGCGAGACGGGACTCCTGATGGATGGCGAAGCCCCGCTCGGCGGCCGCTGGAATTTCGATGCCGACAACCGCAAACCCGCCGAGCGCGATCTTCTGATGACCCGCCCGCACGCATTCGCACCCGACGTCATCACACGCGATGTCATGGCGATGGTCGAAGCCCGATTCCCCGATAATTTCGGCACGCTATCGCCATTCGGATTTGCCGTCACCCGGGCCGATGCGGAAGCGGCATTCGACGATTTCGTCGCGCATCGGCTCGCGCGCTTCGGCGACAATCAGGACGCCATGCTCTCGGGTGAGCCTTTTCTCTACCACGCGGTGATCGCGCAATATCTCAATTGCGGGCTGCTCGATCCGCGCCGGGTTTGCGCGCGCGTCGACGAGGCTTGCCGCGCCGGGCGCGTACCCATCAACGCCGCCGAGGGCTTCATCCGCCAGATCCTTGGATGGCGCGAATATGTACGCGGCATATATTGGCATTTCATGCCCGGCTATGCCGATGAGAACCGGCTCGGCGCTACGCGGCCGCTCCCCGCATTCTACTGGACCGCCGATACCGATATGGCCTGCGTTGCCGCCTGCGTGCGCCAGACGCGCGATGAGGCTTATGCGCACCACATCCAGCGGCTCATGGTCACCGGCAATTTCGCGCTGCTGGCGGGGATCGATCCCGCCGAACTCCACCGCTGGTATCTCGCCGTCTATGCCGATGCCTATGAATGGGTCGAGCTGCCCAATACGCTGGGCATGAGCCAGTTCGCCGACGGCGGACTGCTGGCTTCCAAGCCTTATGCGGCGAGCGGCGCCTATATCAACCGGATGTCGGACTATTGCCGCGGCTGCCGCTACGATGTGAAAAAGCGGACCGGTGCGGGAGCTTGCCCCTTCAATTTTCTCTATTGGGATTTCATTGCGCGGCACGCGGAGCGGCTGAATGCCAATGCCCGCATGCAACCCGTTGTGCGCGGCTGGGACCGCTTTGGCGAATTCGAACAGGTGCAGATCCGGAATCAGGCAAGCCGGTTTCTGGCGGCAATGGACGACGATCAGGGTCAGTAGGCGATCCTCTGTCCATCCCACGCAAAGAAGCCGCCGCTATCCTCAGCTGTTAGTTGCGCGATCACCTGCAGCAGATGATCGGCGCTTTGTTCGGCGCGTTGCAATTGCCCCGCCGCCAAACCGCGCTGAAACGGCATCGAAAGCCGCGTGTCGACGGTGCCGGGGTGCAGGCTCACGACGATGCTCTCGCGGTTCATACGGCTCGCCTCGATCGCAAAGCCGCGCACAAAGGCATTGAGCGCCGCTTTCGACGCGCGGTAGCAGGCCATGACCGCGCGGCCATCGCGCGCGAGATGCGGCAGGAAATGCTTCGCCGCAATCGCAGGGCCGATACTGTTCACGTGGAAAAGTTCAGCAAGCGATGCAGGGTCGAGCTGCCGAATCGATTTTTCGGGCCTTACGGCATTGGCGCGGTGCAGCAGGCCGGTCGCGACCAGGATGAGGTCGAGCGGCCCTTCGGCGGCGATTGTCGTTGCAGCCTCTTCAAGGCTCGCTTCATCGGCGAAGTCGAAGGTGAAGGACGTCACCGCCGGGCTTCTCGCCAAGGTCGCGCGCCGCGAGCCGGCATAAATTTTCTCGACGCCCCGACGCTCAAGCGCCGCGACAAGCGCCGAACCGATACCACCGCTCGCGCCGAGCACGCAGGCCCGGCGCGGCGCCCCTCTCCCGCGTCTTTCGTTCATCGCGCGGCGGTTTGCACGATGGCGGCGCTCAGGCGATACCGCCTTTGGTGCAGTCTGCCCTTGTGGTCATCAAAAACCGGCTTCGACCGCAACGCGAATCGCGTCGGCCGTGGTCGCTACGCCGAGCGCCTTCAGCAGCGCGGCGCGGTGCATCTTCACTGTCCGCTCCGAAAGGCCGAGGCTGTAGCCGATCTGCTTGTTGAGATTGCCTTCGGCCATCAGCAGCAGCACCTCGCGCTGCCGCGGTGAAAGCGCGTCGATGCGCGCGCGCGCCTCCGCCTGGCGCTCGCCGCGCAGAAGCACAGCATCGCCAACTTCCATCTGCGACCCCAGAAAATATTCGAGGCTGCCATCGCTTCCGAAGATCGGCGCGACGAGAACGGCGTTGCGGAAAGACGTGCCGTCCTTCTTGTAATTGAGGATTTCGACGAGCACCGGACGCCGTTCGCGGATGGCGCTGCGCAGCTGTTCGCTGAGCTCGGTTTCGGTGCCCGGGCCGGTCAGAAACCGGCAGTTCTGGCCAATGATCTCGTCGGCTGAATAGCCGGTCAGCGCGACAAAGGCATCGTTGCATTCCACGATCGGATTGTCGGGGCGCCGGGGATCGCTGATGACCGCAGCGATCGGGCTGGTTGCGATCATCGCCTTGAGGGACATGCAATTCGGACTTTCATCATCGGGGAGCGACCTGTCCCAATGGACATGTTGCGACAAAGCAGCGCCGCAATGCAAGTCATAGTCGGCGGCCCTCTTCCCTCACCTCCCCTCCGGGCCGCCACCCGAGGTACCGCACCATGAACTTCGTTGCCCGCACCCCCTTTCTCGACACGCCGGACGGGCCTCCGGTTTCGGAAGACGGCAAACTTCCGGTTCCCGCCGATGTCACGCGCGCGATCGAAACGCTGATCCGCTGGGTCGGCGACGATCCGGCGCGCGAAGGACTGCTCGACACGCCCAAGCGGGTTGCGCGCGCGTGGAAGGAATATTGCAGCGGCTATGGCGAGGACCCGGCGGTCCATCTGTCGCGCACCTTTGAAGAGGTCGGCGGCTATGACGAGATCGTGCTGCTGCGCGACATCCCCTTTCAGTCGCACTGCGAGCATCATATGGCGCCGATCACCGGCAAGGCGTCGATCGCCTATCTGCCGCGCGAGCGCGTGGTCGGCATTTCCAAGCTGGCGCGCGTGCTCAACGGCTATGCCCGCCGCCTGCAGGTGCAGGAACGGCTGACCGCCGAGGTCGCCAAGTGCATCTGGGACAATCTGCACCCGCATGGCGTCGCGGTGGTGATCGACGCGCAGCACGGCTGCATGACCGGCCGCGGCGTGCGCACCCCCGGCGTCGGCATGGTCACCAGCCGCGTCCTCGG
>LULJ01000511.1_pt1 | contig 14079 bp, 18 predicted proteins | sample 728171 | NCBI WGS metagenome assembly LULJ01 (sample SAMN03860292, study PRJNA289734) | marine metagenome | biome: seawater column; feature: ocean; material: water; isolation source: Red Sea water column Station 169 - depth 25m | place: Saudi Arabia: Red Sea | collected 2011-10-15 | depth 25 m
ATTGATCAAGTTAAATTAAAAAAAGGTGTGGGATACAAAAAAAAATTTAAAAAAGGTGATATTATTTTTTGGAAAGGACATGTTGCTATATGCATCAATACAAATGATCTTATCCACGCTTATGGTCCAAAAAAAAGAGTGATCATAATGCCAATTAAAAAAACGATAAAACTAATTAAAGAAACGGCGAAATTAGATGTAAAGAAAGTAACAAGGATCTGAATTACTCTCGACCAAAATCAGGTTTAGAAATATCTTGTTTTTGAGAAATTATTTGTTTTCTTACTACTTTCGAATTGATTAATTTTTTTATTATCTTTGAATTTTCTTTCTTACTTATATTCTTCTTAAAATCTTTTAAATTTTTCATAAAAAGATTTATTGCTTCAATCATATTAGTTTTATTCTCGAAAAATATGTCTCTCCACATTATTTCGTTGGAAGCAGCAATTCTTGAGAAATCTCTTAATCCACCTGCACTAAATTTAATCAAATTTTTATTCTTTTTTTTCTGAAAATCCTGAGCAGTTTTTATTAAATTGTAAGCAATCAAGTGAGGTAGATGGCTAGTGACTGAAAAAATTTTATCATGATCATCGGGGTTCATAATAATTATTTTAGATCCTAAAGATTTCCAAAATCTCTCTACTTTTTTTTGTTTTAGAACATTTTTATCTTTTATTATTATGCACCACTTGTTTTTGAACAAATTAGCATTACCATATTTGGGCCCACTAACTTCGGATCCTGAGATAGGATGACTCATCACCCAATCAAGATTTTTTGATAATTTTTTTTTTTTTAAAGAAATTAGATTTTTTTTTGTTGAACCAACGTCAGTTATAATTGAATTATGATTGAGATTTTTATTTAATGACGAAAAAAATTTAGGATATTCACTCATAGGAGTGCTTAAAATCACAAGATCAATTTTATTTAAATTTTTATCTAACCTTGTTAAAAATTTAATTTTTTTGTTAAATTTTTTAATAATAGATCTATATTTTTTAGACTTTTCAAATACAAAAAAATTTTTAGAAATTTTTTTTTGTATTGAAGCCTTTAATATTGATGAGCCTATTAATCCGCAACCAATAATAAGAATATTATTAAACATTTTTAAAAATAGTATTCATTCTTTTAAGGAATATTTGGTTTTCTTTTGTGTTGCCAATTGTAAGTCTTAGACAATTTTTTATGCCATATGAATTCATTTCTCTTAGTATAATTCCATATTTCTGTAATTTTTTTAAAGTTGTGTCTGCGGTAAATTTTGCTTTTTTGAAATCTAACAAAAAGAAATTTCCAGATATTTTGTTTGTACCAATATTATATTTTAACATCTCATTTTTAATTTTTTTGCACCATTTAAGATTATGTATTACTGACTTTTTAACAAATTTATCATCTTTAAGTGATTCAACAGCACAAATTTGAGCAAATTTATTTACATTAAAAGGTGGTTTAATTTTATATAATTCTTTAATTATAGATTTATCACCGTATCCCCAGCCTATCCTTAATGAAGCTAGACCATAGATTTTTGAAAATGTTCTTAAAATAAATACATTTTTAGAGTTTTTAAATAACTCAATTCCAGATTTGTAATCTTTATTCTTCATATATTCAAAATATGCATCATCAACAACCAATAAAATATTTTTATTTAATCTTCTCCTTAAGTCTAATAGCTCGTTTTTTGTTAAATAAGTGCCTGTTGGATTATTTGGATTTGCAATAAAAACAATTTTTGTTTTTTTTGATGTCTTTTTAAGAATTTCTTTAACTGAAACTTTAAAATTAATTTCTTTAGCTAATTTTACATTTGCCCCAACGATTTTGGAGTATATCCTATACATGAGGAAACTGTACTGAGGAACAACAACTTCATCATTTTCTCTAAGGAACAATTGACAAAGCATTTGAATTACTTCGTCAGAACCAGAGCCACAAATTATCTTGGATTTATCACAACCATACTTCTTTGATATTTTTTGTGTTAATTCCGAAAATTTACTGTCTGGATATTTTGATATATCAAATTTAGACTTAACAATTTTTTCGACATTTTTACTGACACCTAAAGCAGATTCATTTGCAGATAACTTAATAATATTTTTATTACCAGCCAATAAGGATTTTCCTGGTTTGTAACTCTGTAATTTTATGTTTTTAAATCTTAGCAATGTCATAGTAAATATTTCACTATAAATAGTCTTTTAACTAGATAAAACAATAATTAATTGAGCAATATTTGACATATAAATTCCTTTGAAGTAAAAGCTGCATGCGCTGATTTATACTGAATTGCGAGCGCTATAAAAAAACCGCTAAAATGTTTTTTTTCTCACAATTCAATCAGTACAATTATTATGAATAAGAATATTGATACAAAAAAAATAATTATATCAAATCCCCTTAAATTGGATTGTGGTAAGGAAATTAATAACTTTCCAATAGCATATGAGACATATGGGGAATTAAACAGTGAAAAAAGTAATGCAATATTAGTTTTCCATGCTTTGACTGGAGATCAATATGTTTCTGGAAAAAACCCAATAACTAATAAAGATGGTTGGTGGAGTTATGTTGTTGGAGAAAATAAGCCAATTGATACAAATAAATTTTTTGTGATTTGTGCAAACGTTATTGGAGGCTGCATGGGATCTTACGGACCTAGCACAATAAATGAGTCCACTGGTAAACAAATAGGAACTGATTTTCCAATTATAACTATTAACGACATGGTTAACGCTCAATATGAGCTAATTAAATATTTAGAAATTGAAAAACTTTTTGCTGTAGTAGGTGGTTCAATGGGTGGAATGCAAGTACTTCAATTTGTTGCCAATTTTCCAGATAAAGCAAAACTTGCAATACCGATTGCTTGCACATCTAGTCACTCGGCACAAAACATAGCGTTTAATGAATTAGGAAGACAGGCAATTATGGCTGACAGTAAGTGGGAAAATGGATTTTATAGTAATTACAAATTAAATCCTGACAAAGGGTTAGCGGTAGCAAGAATGGCAGCACATATTACTTATCTTTCTGAAAAAGGATTGCAGGAAAAATTTGGAAGAAAATTGCAAGATAGGGATAGCCTAAGATATGGATTTGAGGCAGATTTTCAAATTGAGAGTTATCTTAGATACCAAGGATCTGTGTTTGTTGATAGATTTGATGCTAATAGTTATTTATATATAACTCGTGCAATGGATTATTTTGACTTATCCAAACAGTACAAAGGAAACTTATCTGATGCATTCAAAGAAACTAAAACAAAATTTTTTGTAATATCATTTACATCAGATTGGTTGTATCCAACATCGGAGAATAGAGAAATAGTTATAGCACTAAATTCTATTGGTGCAGATGTCGGATTTGTAGAAATAGAATCTGATAAGGGGCATGACTCATTTTTGCTCGATGTTCCAAGTTTCCTAAAGACACTTGGCGATTATATTAATTCAACCTACAAAGTTATAAATGAAAGAAGAATTTAACATTATATCTAATTTGATAGAGGAAAATACTAGAGTTCTAGATGTCGGTTGTGGCAATGGAGACTTGATGAAATTTTTACAAGAAAACAAAACTAAAGATATTCGTGGACTAGAAATCTCTAAAGAAAAAGTTCAAAATTGTTTATCAAAAGGATTAACTGTAATTGAGGGGAATGCTGAAAGCGATTTAAAACAATTTCCTAAATCGTCTTTTGATTACGTTATTTTAAGCCAAACATTACAAGCTTTTCTTAATCCTGAATTAGTAATTAATGAATTACTAAAAGTAGGAAAAAAAGTAATTGTTACTATACCTAATTTTGGTTACTGGAGAGTTAGACTACAATTATTGTTTAAAGGCACAATGCCTGTAACAGAAAATTTACCTCATGAATGGTACAATACACCAAATTTACATATGTGCACAATTAAAGATTTTTATAATTTTTGCAGTAGTAAGAATATTAAAATATTTAAGTCTATCGCTTTAAAAAAAAGTCGAATTTCAGAAATAAATAAATCAAATTTAAATTATAAAAATCTTGACTCTCATTTAGGTATATTTTTAATAGAAAGTTAAATGAAAGTAGAAATTATTAAGTGTCTGGAAGATAATTTTTCTTACATTTTAATTAATGAAGCTAATAGAAATTGTTGTGTTGTTGATCCTGGTGAAGCAGATCCAATTATAAATTATTTACAGAAAAATAAATTAAATTTAAAATATATATTAAATACACATCATCATCATGACCATGTTGGCGGGAATGAAGAATTAAAAAAAAAATTTAATGCAGAAGTAATAGGTTATATTGGAGATAAAAATAGAATACCTCAAATTGATATTTGCTTAAGTGATGGTGAAATTTGGAAGAAGGATATTTTTGAAGCAAAAATATATCATGTCCCTGGCCATACAATAGGTCATATCTGTTTTCATTTTTTTAAAAATAAGTTAATTTTTACAGGAGATACTTTATTCTCTATGGGATGTGGAAGAATTTTTGAAGGGAGTTATGAGCAAATGTACAACTCACTACAAGTTTTAAAAAATTTAGATAAAGATACAAAAATTTATTGTGGACATGAATATACTTTAAAGAATTCTGAATTTTGTTTAGCACAAGATTCCAATAACAATGAATTACTAAACAAAATTAAAGAAATTAAAGAAAAAATTAAACAAGGTAAAACTAGTATGCCATCAACGATTGGTGAGGAACTTAATTGTAACATTTTTCTTAAGTCAAACGATCTAGAAAATTTCAAAAAATTGAGGGATTTAAAGGATAATTTCTAAGTTATTAACCTTGACTATGATGCAACCCAGACTATATTGCTGACTATAAAAATTAGGGCTAACTATGTCATTCGCGGTAATTCAAACAGGTGGTAAACAGTATAAAGTGAAAGCTGGAGAGATTCTCAAAGTTGAAAAGCTCGAAGATTCAAAAGAAAATTCAAAAATAGAGTTTAATGAAATACTAGCTTACGGAGATGATAAAAATTTAGAGTTAGGAGAGCCGACAATTAGTGGAGCTAAAGTTGAAGCTGAATTAATAAAAAATGGAAAAAATAGAACAGTTCTTATTTTTAAAAAAAGGAGAAGGCAAAATTCGAGAAGAAAAAATGGTCATAGACAAAAATTTACAATGGTAAGAATAAGTAAAATCTATTCAAAAGATGGTAAAGTTATTTCTGAAGCAGAAAAAAGAAAAGAAATACCATCAAAAAAAACAGTTGAAACTAAGGAAGCAGCTAAATAAAAAGTAATTTATGGCAACGAAAAAAGCAGGTGGATCGTCAAGAAACGGAAGAGATAGTGCAGGTCGTAGACTTGGTGTGAAAAAATATGGTGGCGAGATGGTTGTGCCTGGCAACATTATTGTAAGACAAAGGGGAACTAAAATATTTCCTGGAGAAAATGTTGGCATGGGTAAAGACCATTCGATATTTTCAGTTGTTAAAGGTAAAGTAGAGTTTAAAAAATCAAAATCTGATAGAACTTACGTTTCTGTAAAGCCCAATTAATAGATACAACACTCACATAGTTGTTATATGAAATTTCTAGATCAAGTTAAGATATATGTAAAAGCTGGCAACGGAGGGTCGGGATCTCCAAGTTTTCGTAGGGAAAAATTTGTAGAGTTTGGTGGCCCTGATGGCGGCGATGGAGGGAAAGGAGGATCTGTAATTCTTATTAGTGAAAGAAATCTTAATACTTTGATTGATTACAGGTATCAACAACACTTCAAAGCTGAAAGAGGAAAGGATGGCAGCGGAAAAAACAAAACTGGGAAAGGTGGTGAAGATTTATATTTAAAAGTACCTTTAGGAACACAAGTATTTGAAGAAGATAATAAAACACTTATTTATGATTTTAAAAGTCAGAAAGAGGAATTTTTAGTAGCAAGCGGAGGTAAAGGAGGATTTGGAAATACAAGATTTAAGTCCTCAACCAATAGAGCCCCAAAGAAATTTACAAAAGGGGGTCAAGGAGAGGAATTTTGGATTTGGCTTCAACTAAAAACAATTGCTGATATCGGTATCATAGGATTGCCCAATGCTGGGAAATCCAGCTTGCTTGCATCAATGACGAGTGCAAATCCAAAAATAGCAAACTATAAATTTACTACAATTAATCCAAATCTTGGTGTTGCTAGTTATGATGACAAAGAAGTTACTTTAGCAGATATACCAGGCTTAATTGAGGGTGCTCATACCGGAACTGGTCTTGGAATAAAGTTTTTAAAACATATAGAAAGGTGCAAAACTTTGCTGCATTTAATAGATATAACTGAAGATGATTTATTTATTTCTTACAATCAAGTCAGAAAAGAATTATCAAAATACAGTAAAGATTTAGTTAAAAAAAAAGAAATAGTAGTTTTAAATAAAACTGACTTAATTGATGAAGAGGAAAAAAAAGACAAGATAAAAAAACTCAAGAATAAATTAAAAAAAAATATCTTTTTAATGTCAACAATGGATAAAAAATCAGTATCAGATATAAAGTCAAAGTTGGTAAACTATGTATCTTAAGGACTCCAAAACTGTAGTAATAAAAATAGGTTCATCTTTATTAATAAATGACAATAAAATTATTAGAGAAAAATGGCTTTTGGAATTTGCTAAAGATATTAAAGAGTTACAAAAACTTAAAAAAAACATTGTTATAGTGAGTTCTGGAGCAATTGCTTTAGGGTGTAAAAAATTACAATTAAATAAAAAAACTTTAAAGCTTGATAAAAGTCAAGCTGTTGCATCAATTGGACAAATAGAATTAATGAATCTTTTTAAAAAGACATTTAGCTCAAATAAAATAAATATTTCTCAAATTCTAATTACTTTAGAAGATACTGAACAAAGAAGAAGAGCTATAAATGCTAAAAGAACTTTCGAAAACTTATTTGAGCTTAATTTTGTACCTGTTGTTAATGAAAATGATAGTATTGCAACTTCTGAAATTAAATACGGAGATAATGACAGATTAGCATCAAGAGTTGCACAAATATCAGGCGCAGATTGCTTAATATTATTGTCTGATGTTGATGGATTGTATTCTAAAAACCCAAAAATTCATAAAAATGCTAAATTGATTAAAGAAATAAAAAATATTGATTCTAAAATTGAAAATTTTTCAAGTAAAAGCACAAGTGAGTATGGTACTGGTGGAATGAAAACGAAAATTGATGCTGCAAAAGTATGTCAAGTCTCGGGTTGCTATATGGCTATTGCAAATGGTTTAATTAAAAGACCAATTAAAAATATACTAGAACATAATTCTGGGACATGGTTTTTGCCAAAAGTATCTAAATTAGATGCAAGAAAAAAATGGATAATTAGCTCTATATCTCCAAAAGGAGAAATTATTATAGATGATGGTGCTTTAAATGCTTTAAAAAATGGAAAAAGTTTATTAGCTGCAGGTATTAGAAAAGTTTCAGGAAAATTTGTTAAAGGTGATCATGTTAGAATTTTAGATAAAAATAACAAAGAATTTGCTAGAGGGTTGAGCAGTTTTACATCTGATGAGATATCCAAAATAAAAGGAGAACATTCTAACAAAATTAGTAATCTTTTAGGCTATGTTACAAAGTCTGAAGTTATACATAAAGATGATATGGTTAAAATTTAATGAGTAAACTACTTAAAAAAATTGGATTGAATTCTAGAAAAGCTTTGAATTCAAGTATTAGTCCAAAAAAAAAGAATAAAGTTTTAAAAGATTTTGTAAAATTAATTGAGATTAATAAGAATAAAATTATTAGCGAAAATAAGAAAGATATTTTTTATGCAAGAGGAAAAAAATTAAAAGAAAACTTAATTCAAAGACTCACTCTTAGTAATAATAAATTAAAAAGTATAATTGACTCTGTTAAAACTATTACTTCTTTTAAAGATCCTATAGATCAAGTAACTTCCAAATGGAAAAGGCCAAATGGACTTGAAATTAGAAGAGTTACAATACCAATAGGAGTTATAGGTGTAATATTTGAAAGTAGACCCAATGTTACTTCGGATGTATCAGCACTATGTTTTAAATCTGGAAATGCTGTTATATTAAGAGGTGGTTCCGAAGCCTACAATAGTAATAAAATTTTAGTAAATTTATTTAGGAAAGCTCTAAAAAAAAATAAAGTAAACGAAAATTACGTCCAGTTTATAAACAATAAAAACAGAAAACTCGTAGATTATTTATTATCAAAAATGGAAAACTCCATTGATGTTGTAATACCACGAGGCGGAAAAAATTTAGTAAAAAAAGTTAAACAACTTTCAAAGGTTCCAGTTATTGGTCATTTGGAAGGAATTTGTCATACATATATTGATAAAGAGGCAGAAGATAATATGGCAAACAAAATAGTATTAAATGCTAAGTTGAGAAATACTAGTATATGTGGTGCAACTGAAACTCTCTTAATACATAAAAGTAAATCAAAATCAGTAAATTTAATTTTAAATTCACTAGCTAAAAGCGGTTGTAAAATTTTAGCTGATAAAAAAATAAGTAAATTATTTAAAGGCAAAACATATCCTGCAAATAATAATACTTGGTCAAAAGAACATCTTTCACCGATTATTTCAGTTAAATTAGTGAATAATGTCAAAGAAGCAGTTGCCCATATCAACAAATATGGAACTATGCATACAGATGCAATAGTAACCAAAAACAAAAATACAGCAAAATTCTTTATTAAGAATGTAAAAAGCTCTATTGCTATTCAAAATTCATCAACACAATTTGCTGACGGAGGAGAATTTGGTTTTGGTGGAGAGGTTGGAATTTCAACAAACACCTTGCCACCAAGAGGTCCTGTCGGTCTAAATCAGTTAGTAAGTTATAAATATGAAGTTTATGGTTCAGGGCAAATTAGAAAATAAAAAGATTGGTGTACTCGGTGGATCGTTTGATCCAGCGCATGTTGGTCATGTAAGAATTTCTAAATTAGCAAAAAAAAATTATGATTTGAGCCAAGTTATATGGGCTATAACAAAACAAAATCCATTTAAAAAAAATAATCCAAATGATCTATATAAAAGAACAGCTTATGCAAAAAAAATTAATAAAAATAATAAATTTATAAAAGTTAAATGTTTTGAAGAAATAATAAAATCTAATCGTACAGTAGATTTAATTAAATATTTAAAAAAAAAATTTAAACATTCAGAAATATTTTTTTTAATGGGGGCAGATAACCTAATAAATTTTCATAAATGGAAAGGGTACAATTCAATAACTAAAATGTGCAAAATATTGGTATTTGATCGAAATGGATACAAATCAAAGGCTTTTAGATCTAAATCATTTAAGAAATATAATAAAAAAGCAGTTGAATTTATAAAGTTTAATAAAGTCAATATTTCATCTTCTCAATTAAGAAAAATTTGATACTCTTAATTTAATTAATGGAAAAAATATCAGCTCTTAAAGATGAAATAATCAAAACGCTTGATATTAATAAAGCCTTAGACATAGTTTCAATAGATCTCGAAGGAAAGTCATCAGTTGCGGACTTCATGATTATAGCTAGTGGTACATCATCAAGACATATTCAAGCTTTATCTGAACAAGTTTTTGAAAAATTAAAAATTAATGGTGTGAATAATTGTAAAATTGAAGGAAAGGATAGCAATGATTGGAAGCTTGTAGATGGAATAGACTTAATAGTTCATATTTTTAATCCTGAAAAAAGAAAATTTTACGAATTAGAAAAAATGTGGTCAGAATTAATTCCTAAAGAAAAACTGATCATATGAAAAAAGTATACTTTATAGCTTCATTATTTTTTTTCATATTTACAAATCCAATTTTGAGTAATGAAAACGATATTTACAAAAAAATTGATTTATTCAGCGAAGTCTTAGATAAAATTAATAAAGAATATGTTGATGAAGTAAACCAGAGTGAAGCAATGGATGCTGCTATAAACGGCGTTTTACAATCTTTGGATCCTTATTCAGCATATATGTCTCCGGACTCGTTTAAAAATATGCAAACTGAGACTAGCGGAGAATTTGGAGGATTGGGCATTGAAGTCAGTATGGAGGCTGGTGTCGTAAAAGTAATTTCTCCAATTGATAACTCGCCAGCTGAGGAGGTTGGTGTCAAAGCCGGAGATTACATCGTTAAAATTGATGATGTTCAAGTTCAAGGAAAAACTCTTTCTGAAGCTGTAGAATTAATGAGAGGCCCAGTTGGATCTGATATAGAGATTACTGTTAGAAGAAGGGGAGAAAGAAAAGCACTTATATTTACAATTACAAGAGAAATTATACAAGTTGCATCTGTAAAGTCAGAAATTAAAGATGATCAAACAGCTTATATAAGATTAACATCATTCAATGAGAATAGTAGTAAACAAATAAAAAATAAAATCAAAGAATTTAAGAAAAATAAGAAAATTAAAAATTACATATTAGATTTAAGAAATAATCCTGGTGGATTGTTATCTCAAGCAATAAAAATTTCAGATTATTTTTTAGAAAATGGAGAAATAGTTTCTACAAAAAGTAAAAGGAAGTATGAAAATAGAAAATGGTTTGCAAAAAAAGGAGACATTATTGATGGAGAAACGATGGTTATTTTGATTAATTATGGGTCTGCATCAGCATCTGAAATTGTTGCAGGAGCACTACAAGATCACAAAAGAGCGATATTAGTAGGAGAGAGTACATATGGAAAAGGGTCAGTCCAATCAATTATTCCTTTAGAAAATGAAGGTGCCATAAGACTTACTGTTTCTAAATACTATCTCCCATCGGGTAAATCGATTTCAAGAGTAGGTGTAAATCCAGATATAGTTATTGCTGAAGGTTCAGATGAATTTAGAATAAATACAGATACTGATAACCAGTTGGAATTTGCTCTTAAATTATTAAATGGTTAAGAATGAAAGAAAAATTTCAAAAACTTCCATTTAAAACTAAACATCCTGAATTTTTAGATTGGAAATGGATAGATATTAAAGATTTAACAACTAAAGTTGTAGATTTTAAACTTCATGTTTACCAAGAAATTCAAAAAGAACTAGAAAAAGTAGTTAATTAATACTTATAGATTTTAGAACTTCGACTTTGTGGTTTAAAAGAAATCTTTTTTGATCATCAATATTATCTTTTGATAATTCTGCTTCAGCACTGCTTATCGACTCAGATACAAAATTTTTATCAGCATCTTTTAAATCAAAAATTGAACTAGTTAATACAGATAATGTATTGTCTTTAAATTCGACAATACCATCTTCAACATAGAAACTTTGTTCCTCAGACTCAGAGAATACTCTAATTATACCTGGTTTTAAAAAAGAGATAATTGGAATATGGTCTTTAAGAATACCAATCTCTCCTTCTACAGCAGGTATTACAACCTCAAATACATTATCTTTAGAAAGAAAAGATTGTTCTGGATTAACAATATCTATATTAAAGAGATTACTCATTAAGCAGCTGCATCTTTTGCCATTTTTTCAGCTTTTTCTATTGCTTCTTCTATTGTGCCAACCATATAAAAAGCAGCTTCAGGAAGATGGTCATATTCTCCTTTGCATATTGCGTCAAACCCTTTAATTGTTGACTCTAAATCTACAAGTTTACCTGGAGATCCTGTAAATACTTCAGCCACAAAGAAAGGTTGTGATAAAAATCTTTGAATTTTTCTAGCTCTAGCAACGGTTAGTTTATCATCCTCTGATAGCTCATCCATTCCTAGAATTGCAATAATATCTTGCAAAGATTTGTATGTTTGTAAAATTTTCTGAACAGATCTTGCTACTCGATAGTGTTCATCACCAACAACTCTTGGATCTAAAATTCTAGAAGTAGAATCCAAAGGGTCAACAGCTGGGTAAATACCTAATTCAGCAATTTGTCTTGAGAGTACAGTCGTTGCGTCTAAGTGTGAAAAAGAAGTTGCTGGAGCTGGATCTGTTAAATCATCTGCAGGTACATAAATTGCCTGAACAGATGTAATTGATCCTTTATTAGTTGTTGTAATTCTTTCTTGCAGGTTTCCCATATCTGTTGCAAGAGTAGGCTGATAACCAACCGCTGAAGGAATTCTTCCTAGAAGAGCTGATACTTCTGAACCTGCCTGAGTAAATCTAAAAATGTTATCAACAAAGAACAAAACATCTTGACCCTCTTGATCCCTGAAATACTCTGCCACAGTAAGACCAGTTAAAGCTACTCTAGCTCTAGCTCCAGGAGGCTCATTCATTTGTCCGTAAACTAATGCTGCTTTAGATCCAGTTCCCTCTGGCTTGATCACTCCTGACTCGATCATTTCGTGATATAAATCGTTCCCTTCTCTAGTTCTCTCTCCCACTCCAGCGAATACTGAAAATCCACCGTGGGCCTTAGCTATATTATTTATAAGTTCCATTATAATTACAGTTTTTCCAACTCCTGCTCCACCGAACAATCCAATTTTTCCACCTTTGGCATAAGGTGCTAATAAGTCGATTACCTTTATTCCAGTTACTAGAATTTCTGTTTCTGTAGACTGATCATTAAAAGAAGGAGCTTGTCGGTGTATAGGCCAATTTTCTTTAGTAGAAATTTGTCCTTTCTCATCGATTGGTTCACCTATAACGTTTACAATTCGTCCTAATGTTTCTGGACCTACTGGAACTTGAATTGGAGCGCCTGTATCTTTTACTTCATCACCCCTTTTGAGTCCCTCTGTACTATCCATAGCAATGGTTCTAACACTTGACTCTCCAAGGTGCTGCGCAACTTCTAAAACTAATCTATTACCTCCATTATCACACTCTAAGGCTGTTAATATTTCTGGCAGTTCTCCATCAAATTTTACGTCAACGACTGCACCAATTACTTGTGTTATGTTTCCTTTTTTGCTCATAATTATAAACTTTCTGCTCCTGATATAATTTCAATTAACTCTTTTGTTATTGCTGCTTGACGGCTTCTATTATACTCAATTGTAAGCCTATCAACCAATTCGCCTGCGTTTCTGGTTGCATTATCCATTGCTGTCATCCTCGAACCTTGCTCACTGGCAGAATTCTCTAACATTGCTTTAAATATTTGCGTTGAAATATTTTTCGGCAATAAATTACTTAAAATCTCATCTTCATCTGGTTCAAACTCATAGTCATTATCATTACCAGAGTCATCTTTATCATTTTTATCTTCATTAAGTGGAACTATTTGTTGTTCTTGTGGAATTTGTGTAATTACATTTTTAAATTTATTGTAAAATATTGCGCAAACATCAAATTCATTTTTTTCAAATTTTTCAATTATAATTTTTCCTACTTTATCTGCATCAAAGTAATTTATATTTTTTGACTCTTTGAAAGAAATGTTCTCTACAATATAACTTTTATACTGTCTTTTAAGTTGATCATATCCTTTAGATCCAACAGTAATAATTTTTAAAGTTTTATTTTCAGATATTATTTTTTCGAAATAACTTTTTGCTTTTTTAATAATGTTAGTATTAAAACCTCCATCCAACAGTAATAATTTTTAAAGTTTTATTTTCAGATATTATTTTTTCGAAATAACTTTTTGCTTTTTTAATAATGTTAGTATTAAAACCTCCGCATAAACCTCTATCAGCAGTAAGAACAATACATAAATGAACTTTCTCTTCACCTGTCCCAACCAGTAACTTAGGAGCATTTTCTTTATCTGTTATACTTTTTGAAAGATTTAAAATTACATTGTTCATTTTTTCTGAATATGGTCTGCCTTTTTCAGCATTCTCTTGTGCTTTTCTCAACTTGGCTGCAGCCACCATTTTCATAGCTTTTGTTATTTTCTGAGTTGATTTAACACTCGTAATTCTTTTTCTGAGATCGTCTAAACTTGGCATTTATAATTATTTAATTCCTTTAATTAATTCTACTAATTGTTTTTCAATGTCTTCCTCAATCTTTCCAGTTTTGGCAATAGACTCCATAATCTCAGGCTTATCAGATTTACACTTTTGTAGAACTTTATTTTCAAAGTCTGCTACATCTTTAAGTTCAATATCATCCAAATAACCTTTTACGCCACAGAAAATTGATATAACTTGTTCTGCAACTGTCATGGGAGAATACTG
>LULJ01001615.1_pt1 | contig 14068 bp, 14 predicted proteins | sample 728171 | NCBI WGS metagenome assembly LULJ01 (sample SAMN03860292, study PRJNA289734) | marine metagenome | biome: seawater column; feature: ocean; material: water; isolation source: Red Sea water column Station 169 - depth 25m | place: Saudi Arabia: Red Sea | collected 2011-10-15 | depth 25 m
ATCTAATACTTTGACTACAATTACAATGTCACAAAAAATTAAAAGAAAATCAGATATTTTATGTGATGCAGAGATTAAATTGGTATCTCTAAATAAGTTGGGAAAACCAGTAAAACTTCCAAAAGTACTTATTAATAAATTAAACTAATTCTTTTACTTTTTTAAATAGTTTAGTCATTTGTTTTTCATTAATTCGTCCAGTATTTACATTCCTTGGACTTGGATGATAACACCCCATTAACAATACATTGTTAGGTAATTTATAATATGTTCCATGACCAAATTTTACTCTTTCAGTGTAGTCAAAATTTTCTCTATAAAATTTTACGCAAGTATCAAAGGCAATTTTACCTAGAGCTACAACAATTTTGAGATTTTTAAGTATTTCAAATTCAGATTTAAAATAACCAAAACAATTTTTTAACTCATCATTTAACGGCTTATCTCCTGGAGGAACACACTTTAAAGCTGGAGTTATGAAAGTATTTTTTATTTTCAATCCATCATTTATATGATCTGAATTACTTTGATTGGCAATTTTTACATTGTGTAAACATTTATATAAAAAATCTGAGGATTTATCGCCTGTAAATACTCTGCCTGTTCTTGTTCCACCATGAGCAGCTGGTGCTAGACCAACAATCATTATTTTTCCATTTATATCTCCAAAACCTGTAACTGGTTTTCCCCAATAAGTTTGGTCCATATATTGTTTTCTTTTTTCCGTAGATATTTTTTTTCTAAACCTCACAAGTCTAGGGCATTTATTACATTTAATTATTGTTTTTTTTAATTTTTCAAATTTAACGGTCATTAAGTTTAGAGAAGCTTCTTTTTGTGTGTCCATGGACCTTTTTTTGTTTTAGGTAAAAACTTTCTAAGGTCAAAAAGGACTTTTTCAGACAATTTTCTGTAGGTGGTTAGTTTTCCTCCATATATATTCAATAAAGGTAATTTTTTTATAATTTTTAAATCAAAAACATAATCTCTTGTGACTTTTGAAGCTGTATTAAAATCTTCAATTAGAGGTCTTATCCCTGAATAAGTATCTACAATGTCCTTTGTTCTGATTTGTTTTTTTAAGTAATTATTTACTGAACGAATTAAATATGTAATTTCTTTTTTTGATATTCCTTTATTTTCTGGTGATTTAACCTCAACTTCTGTAGTTCCAATTAAAGAAAACTTCCCTTTATAAGGTATCACAAATATTATTCTTTTATCAGTATTTTGAAATGTGAATGCAACATTTTCTTTGTACAATTTTTTTGTAATAATATGACTTCCTTTAACTAATCTTATTTTTTTCTTAGATTTAATTTTTATATTTTTATTTAAGGTTTCGTTTATCCATGGTCCAGATGCATTAATTAAAATTTTTGATTTTACTTTTTCACCTTTTTCAAGACTAATAATCCATTCATTGCCAATAATTTCAGCTTTTTTAACTTTGTTATATTCTAGTATTTTAGCTTTATTTCTTTTTGCATCTTTAGCATTTAGTTTCGTTAATTTTTTATCGTCAATTTGTATGTCAAAATATTGAAAACCAGTTTTGTATTTTTGCTTAAGAATATTTGAAAATTTTTTTGTAAGATCAAACGTTTTTGATTTTGGTATATTGCTTTTGCCACCTAAATTATCATACAAAAATAAACCAATTTTAATTAACCAGGCTGGTCGAATTTTATCTGCATAAGGAATTATAAAAGGAATCGGTTTGGAAATATGTCTGGCAATTTTATAAACTATTTCTCTTTCTTTCAGAGATTCTCTAACTAGTTTGAATTCATAATTTTCTAAATAACGAAGACCACCATGTACTAATTTCGTCGACCAAGATGAGGTTGCTCCTCCAATCTCACCTTTGTCAGCTAAACAAACTGATAAACCTCTACCTGCAGCATCTCTTGCAATACCTGCACCGTTTATACCGCCACCTATTATGAATAAATCAAATTTTTTAGACATTTAAATTATGATTTGTTTTAAAATATACAACCTCTTTTAGAAATTTAAAATTTTTAAATGCAATTATTTACAATTTCATAATATCTTAACATTAATAAATTATTAATAAAAAATAAAATAAACTTAACAGAAGGATAGATATGAAAAAAATACTTAGTGTTTTAACAATTCTATTTACTTTCTCTTTTACATCACACAGTTATTCAAAAACAGAAATTCATTGGTGGTACGGAAACAGTGGTTTTCTTGGTGATGTAATTATTGAAATTGCAAATAGATTTAACGCTTCACAAGATCAATATACGGTCATTCCTACAGGAAAAGGAAGTTATGAAGATAACATGGCTTATCGGTTTTGAAGAAATGGCTAAGAAATATGGCATTGATGTAGATGCTGACAACTATATTCCAGGCATTAAAAATTTCTATGCCGACTCTGATGGAAAAATGATTGGTGTACCTTTCAATAGTTCAACTTGTTTGATGTATGCAAACATGGACATTTTGAAAGAGGTTGGAATTGAATCTGTGCCAAAAACTTATGAAGAATTTGAGGCCATGGCTCCAAAAATCAAAGCTGCTGGATACATTCCTTTAGTTCAAAGTCATAGTCCATGGATTTGGACTGAAAATTTCTTTTCTAGACATAATTTATTAATGTTAGATGGAAATAATGGTTACGATGCTGTTCCTACAAAAACTTTATTCGCTGAAACTGATGCATTTGTCTATCATTGGAAGAAAGTTAAAGAATGGTATGATAAAGGTTTATATGGCTATAAAGGAAGAGCGTGGGGAGACAATCAAGCACCATTTATAGCAGGTGAAGCTGCATTTTGGTTTGGTTCTGCTGCATCATTTGGTGGAATGAAAGGTGTTGTTCCAAACTTTACAGTTAATCATATTCCTTACTGGGATTCAGTAACCAAAGGAAAAGAGTATCCAACTTTTATAGGTGGTGCTGCTAACTGGATCTTAAATGGTCATACTGAGGAAGAGTACAAAGGACTTGCTAAATTTATAGAATTTATGGGTTCTCCAGAAATGGATCTGTATTATCACAATATGACTGGTTACTCTGCAGTGACTAAAGGTGGTATAGAGTTAGCTGAAACTATAAATTTCTATAGAGCTTCTCCATATCATAAAGCAGTTGGTGAACAATTAAGCTTAGAAGGTTCATATCAATCGAAAAAGGATTGCAGAATATGGACAAAGGTGCAGCTAAATTGTTAAAGCAATTTGCTAAAACTTTGTAAGAATAATTAAAACAATAAGGAGGGTATTAATTTACCCTCCTTATTTATTTTTACAAAAGTATGAAAAAAGTCCAATTCAAATCTAGCTATTCACAATATCTTTTCTTAGCTCCGCAGCTAGGTATATTGTTAATTTTTTTATATTGGCCAATCATACAAACCTTTAGAGATGCATTTACAATGCAAGATGCTTTTGGATTTGGATCGAAGTTTGTATGGTTTGACAATTTTTTATTTATTTTTGATGATCCAGCTTATTTCATAGCTTTCAAATTTACTATTATTTATAGTTTTGTTATTACGTTAATTACAGGCTCAATTGGATTATTACTTGCCGTTCAGGCTAATAATGTAATGCATGGTAAAAGCACTTACAAAACACTTTTAATTTGGCCTTATGCAATTGCGCCTGCGGTAGTCGGTGTAATGGCAAATTATTTTTTTAGTGAAAGATTTGGTCTTCTTTATCATTTATTTCACGAACTGTGGGGATTTAATTGGTACGAAAGTGTGTTCGACTCTTATATTTACGTAATCATAGCTGGTTCTTGGAAGCAAATCAGTGCTAATTTTATTTTCTTCTTGGCTGGACTTCAAGCTATACAAAAATCTGTAATTGAAGCATCAATGATTGACTGTAAAAATAGTTTTAGAAGATTTTGGACAATTACATTCCCATTATTAATGCCAACTACATTCTTTTTAATAATTATTAATATAACGTATGCTTTCTTTGATACATTTGGAATTATTGATACCACAACAATAGGTGCTCCTTCCGGTGAAACAAGAACTCTAGTTTATAAAGCTTACATGGATGGATTTAGAGGACTGGATTTAGGAAGTGCAGGAGCTCAATCAATAATGATGATGTTGATTGTATTAGTAATTACGATTTTTCAATTTAGATATATCGAAGGGAAAATACATTATAATTAATGACTAGATTTATCACATCAAGTTTTTCACATTTAATTTTACTCATTGGAATACTAATCATGGTAGTTCCTGTATGGATGATTTTTGCTAGCTCGACGCACACGAGTTCAATGATTAATATGAATGGTCTCCAAATGTTTTTAGGAGATAGCTTTTATGAAAATTACTTACGAGTTTTATTATATCAGGGTGGTTTTTTTAAAGAGATAACAGCATTAAAAATGTTTTTTAATAGTTTTATCATGGCTACAGGAGTTGCAATATTATCCGTTGTTACATCTTTAATGGCTGCTTACGCGTTGGTTTATTACAGAATAAAATATGCAACATTATTGTTTTGGATTATATTTATTACAATTTTAGTACCATTAGAGTTAAGAATTTTCCCTACTTATTCAGTAATGGCTGAGCTTAATCTAGTGAATTCTTACTTTGGATTAATAGTTCCTATTTCAGCATCAGCTATAGCAACATTATTCTTTCGACAATTTTATAAAACCGTTCCAGATGAATTACTTGAATCCGCAAAACTTGATGGAGCAAATACCTGGAGATTTTTTGTTGATTTTTTAATTCCTTTGTCAAAAACAATGATTGTAGCGATGTTAATATTTATGTTTGTTTTTGGCTACAATCAGTATCTATGGCCATTATTGGTAACAACTTCAGAACAATATTGGACAGTGGTTATGGGATTAAAAATGATGTCGGGTTCAATTGTTCATCGTTTTGCTTTCGTGATGATGTCTATGGTGCCACCAATTTTAATTATAATTGTGTTGCAGAAATATTTTATTAAGGGGGTTTTTCAAGATAAATGAAAATTAAACCACTTCAAATAATTGCTCATATTATTTTAATACTAGGAGTCTTGTTAATGGTAGTTCCTATTTGGATATCTTTTGCAAGTTCTTCGCATGACTCTGTAACTATATTAACCGAAGGTATGAAGTTTCATATAGGTGATCAGCTAGCAAGAAACTATAACGAAGTTTTAAATGAAAAAGGTGGTTGGTCAGAAGAAGTGACTGCTGCAAAAATGTTTATTAATAGTTTTATAATGGCATTAGGAATTGCAACACTTAAGGTAGTTATTTCAGCAATGTCAGCATATGCTTTGGTTTATTATAGATTTAAATTAGCTGTACCAATTTTTTGGTTAATCTTTATTACTCTACTTGTTCCTTTGGAGGTAAGGATTTTTCCAAGCTATAAAATTGTATCTGATTTAGGTTTAACAAATTCATATACAGGCCTTATCCTTCCATTAGTTGCTTCAGCTACAGCAACATTTTTCTTCAGACAATTTTATAAAACAATTCCAGATGAACTCTTGGAGTCAGCAAAATTAGACGGAGCAAATGCTTGGAGTTTTTTCATAGATTTCTTGGTTCCATTATCTAAAACCATGATAGCAGCAATGTTTATCTTTATGTTTGTATATGGATACAGCCAATATTTATGGCCACTAATAATGACAACTGCAGAAGAATACTGGACTGTTGTAATGGGAATGAAGATTATTTACACAGAAAGCTATGAAGGAGTTGCTCTGCCAAGAACTGCAGAAAGATTTGCGTATATCATTTTGTCAATGATCCCACCAGTTTTAGTGGTAGTATTTTTACAAAAATGGTTCATAAAAGGATTAATTCAAACGGAGAAATAAATGAGCTTTTTAGATTTAAAAAATGTGACTAAGATTTACCCAAATGGAACTAAGGCTGTTCATGAAACTTCATTAAGTGTTGATGAAGGTGAGTTTATGGTTTTTGTAGGACCTAGTGGATGTGGAAAATCAACTTTATTAAGAATGGTTGCAGGCTTAGAGGATATTACAGAGGGTGATATTAATCTTGATGGAAAATTAATTAATGAGGTAGATCCGTCTGAAAGAGATGTAGCAATGGTGTTTCAGAACTATGCATTATACCCACATATGAATGTTTATAATAACTTGGCTTATGGTCTAAAAAACAGAGGAATTGACAAAGAAACAATTGAGCAAAAAGTAAATGATGCAGCTAAGCTGCTACAAATTTCAGATTATTTACAGAGAAAACCTTCAATGTTATCCGGAGGTCAAAGACAAAGAGTTGCAATGGGTAGAGCAATTGTTAGAAATCCTAAAATATTCTTATTTGATGAACCTCTTTCAAACTTAGATGCAAAATTAAGAATTCAGATGAGACTTGAAATCAAAAAACTTCAGCAGAAAGTTGGAGTAACAAGCATATTTGTTACGCATGATCAAGTAGAGGCCATGACACTTGCTGATAGATTAGCAGTTATTAACAATGGAATTATTGAACAGCTTGGAACTCCTATTGAGATATATGATAATCCAAAATCATTATTTGTTGCTGGTTTTATTGGCTCACCTCAAATGAATTTTTTAGATGGTAATATAAAAAATAAAACATTATCTGCAGAAGGTTTTGAAATTAAAGATATTGATAGTGACTTTGAGGGAGAAGTAAAATTAGGAATAAGACCTGAACATTTAAGTCAAAGTGAAAATAGTTTAATTAATTTAAAAGTAGACTTAGTGGAACAACTTGGTTCGGATAATCTTGTTTATGGTCAATTAAAAGACAAAAAAGACTTTTGTTATAGGTGTCCGGGAAATCTAACTATTGAAAAAGGTGCTGATCTAAGTCTTAATATTGAGAACAATAAATATTATATTTTTGATAAAAGCACTGGCAAAAGAGTTAATTAATTTTGATTTTAAGCAAACCAAATCATATAAAAATTTATGGTCACCGAGGAGCAAGAGGAGATCTTCCCGAAAACACTCTAGAAAGTTTTAAATACTTATTTGAAAACAATATTAATGCATACGAAACTGATATTTTGATTTCAAAAGATTTTATTCCTGTGATTACTCACGACTTTAGATTAGATCCAAGTCTTACAAAAGATAACGAGGGAAATTGGATAGAGGATGAAAATATAAAAATATATGATTTAACTTATGAAGAACTTTTAAAATTTGATGTTGGATCTTTAAATAAGTTATCTAGATATGGAAGAAGATTTGTTAATCAAAAAACTTTAGAAAATCAAAAGATACCGAAACTTTCTGAATTATTAAATTTATCCTCAAAAAACATATCTGAAAATCTATTAATAAATTTAGAAATTAAATCTACACCTGATGAGGAAAATCTAACGCCGACTCCAGAAGAAATGGTTAAACTAGTTATGCAAGAGGTAAATAAGTCAACCTTACAAAATAAAATAATTGTTTCATCATTTGATTGGCGAACACTGACAGAAATGAAAAAACTTTACCCTGAAATTTCAAGAGCTTATTTAACTTTTCAACAACAGGCTGGAATTAAAATTAAAAATACAATTTATAATAGATCTCCATGGATGAGTTACATGCCCTTTTTTGAAAATCATGAATTACCGAAAATTATAAAATCACAAGGCGGAGAAGCTTGGCATCCATACCATAAAGATATTACAAAAAAACTAGTAGATATTTCTCATCAAGAAAATTTGCCAGTGAACGTTTGGACAGTAAACAAAGATTACGACATGTTAAAAATGGTTGAGTATGGTGTAGATGGTATCATGACAGATTATCCATTGAAGCTTAAAGAACTTTGTGAGAAAGAAAATATAAACTGGTTTTAGTTTATTTTAATGGATTTAAATATAGTTAGTAATGAGGAAAAGTTTTTAGCTGGAAAACTTGAAGGATATACTTTAAAAGGTGCTGAAAATAAATTTGATGACAAAGGAAATCCTTTACCCTTTCCAGGTTGTACAATAATTTGTAATATTCCTCTTAATACCAATTTATCCGATGAAATTAGTAGTTTTCAAAAAAAAATAAAAAATTTTAATCCAGAAAAAACTTATTTCTATTTACCTCAATCTAGTTTTCATATGACGTTATTTGATTGTTGTAATTTAAATACAAAAAATACAAATAATTGGCCATCAGATATAGATCTTGATATGGATCACAAAGATATAGCTTTTGAATTAAATAAAAGAATTAAAAACTATAATTTTCCAAAAGAATTTAATCTTAAACTAAAAACATTTTTTGGTGGTTATAGTATTATTTTAGAACCTTTTTCTAAAAAGGATGAAAAAATTCTTAGAAATTGTAGAGATGAACTAAGTAGCTTATTAAAAATTAAATTTGAAAACCATCAAAGATATACTTTTCATATTACTTTGGCATATATCTTAAGAGAGTGTTAGAATTTAAAAGTGTTAATCCTTCCAGTCTGTAACAGTTTTTAATTCTAAATATTCTTTAAGCCCCAAACTCAATCAGCTCATAATAGATATGATTATTTGTTATTATTAAAATTTTCATCAAATTTAAAATTGTTTTTTATCGAGCATAAGTAATAATTAGTTTAAATTTTTTTAATAAATCTTTCACTTTTTAGTAAAAATACTTTCATATTTTATAACGATTATCCCGTCATGAAATTATTTTTAATTATTTTTTCACTTATTTTAAGTTCATCAGCTTTAGCAGATAAAATTACCATTTTACATATAAATGATCATCACTCTCATTTGGAACCAAATAAAAGACTTGATTTAAATTTAGATGGTGAAAAGACGAGAGTTGTATCAGGCGGTTTTCCATCTGTCGTAGCAAAATTTAAAGAATTAAAATTAAAAAATGAAAATGTTATCAAGCTTCATGCGGGTGATGCTATTACAGGGACATTATATTACACTCTTTTCAAGGGCAAAGCAGATGCAGAAATGATGAATCAAATTTGTTTTGATGCTTTCGCTATAGGAAATCATGAATTTGATGATGGTGATAAGAGTTTAGTTGAGTTTTTAGATTATCTTCATACTGATAAGTGTAAGACTCCAGTTTTGTCAGCAAACATTAAAGCAAAAATAAACTCACCTTTGTCAAAAAAAATTAAACCTTACACTATAATCAATAAAGGAAATCAAAAAATTGGAGTAATTGGAATTGTGATCTCAAAAAAAACGAGAGAGTCATCAAATCCAGACGACACAACTTTATTTTTAGATGAAATTAATTCAGCACAAGAAAATATAAATAAGCTTAAACAACAAGGAATCAATAAGATAATTCTTTTAACTCATTATGGATATAAAAATGAGATTAACATGGCTAAACTTCTCACAGATGTTGATGTTATAGTTGGAGGTGATTCTCATAGTCTAACTGGAGATTTCGATAATGTAGGACTAAATTCTAATGGGGCCTACCCAACTGTAGTCAAAAATAAAAATGAGGAAGATGTTTGTATAGTTACAGCATGGGAATATTCTCAAATTGTTGGAGAACTTAATATCGAGTTTAATAACGATGGCACCATCAAGTCATGTGATGGAATACCACATATAATGTTAGATGATTCCTTTAAGAGAAAAGATTCAAATGGAAAAAGAGTTGAGATAGATGGTAATTATAGAGAAGCCGTATACAAGGCTATCGAAGTTAATCCAAATATTTCAATCGTAGAGGCTGACGCACAAGCATCAAAAATATTAGAAAAATACAAAAATGAAGTTAAAGAAAAAAGCAGTGAAGTAATTGGCAGAGTAACTGATGATTTATGTCTTGAAAGAATTCCTGGACAAGGAAAGTCAAAACTTTGTGATGTATCAAAAACTGAAAAAAATGGATCCGATATTTCGAATATTGTAGCACACGCCTTCAGAGAAATGTCCAAATTAAGTGATATTGCAATTCAAAATGGTGGTGGAACAAGAATAGATATAAAAGAAGGCAATATTACAATTGGGGACGCGTATACTTTATTACCTTTCAGTAATACTATTGTAGAATTGAAAATGAGTGGAGAAGAAATTAAAAATGTTTTGGAAGACTCAATTGATTATGCTTTAACTCCAGATGGTTCTACAGGAGCCTATCCATATGCTGCTGGATTGAGATGGGATGTTCAAGCAAGCAATAGTAAAGGAAATAGAGTGATAAATTTAGAGTTTAAGGGTAGAACAGACAAGAGTTGGGTAAAGATAAATCCAAGTAAGACTTATACAGTAGCAACAAATAACTATATTGCAGCTGGTAAAGATGGATATAAAACTTTTGGAATTATATCTAAGCAAGGAAGAGTAGTAAATACATATCTCGGCTATGCTCAATCTTTTGTAGATTATGTCAAAAAGATAAAAACTTTATCAAAACTTCCCTTGTCAGAATATTCAACTCAATCTTTCACTAAATAATTTAAATTTCATATCCTTCCAGCTTGTATTAGTTTTTACTTTTAGAAAAAAAAATTTAGGTATAGACTTAAATTGTGAAAAAATTTCTTGTTGCTATTGACCAAGGCACAAAATGGATGGGTGGAGCATAATCCAAACGAAATTTGGCTTACAACTCTAAAAGCGTTGAAAAAAGTAATAAAAAAAGCATCACTATTAAGAGGAAAAATATTAAGTATAGGAATAACTAACCAGAGAGAGACAACTATTCTTTGGAATAAGAAAACAGGAAAACCAGTCTACAACGCAATTGTTTGGCAAGATAGAAGAACCCAAGACTATTGTGAAGAGTTAAAGAAAAAAAATTATGAAAAAATTTTTAGAAAAAAAACTGGATTATTTATTGACCCATATTTTTCTGCAACTAAAATTAAATGGATACTAGAAAACGTAAAAAATGTTAAGAAACTTTTAAAATCAAATAATTTATTATTTGGTACTGTTGATACTTTCCTTATTTGGAAACTTACTAATGGGCAACATCATTTAACAGAAGCAACTAATGCTTGTAGGACCATGTTATTTAACATTAATAATAATAAATGGGATAAAGAAATCTTAAAAAAACTTAAAATTTCTGAAAATATTTTGCCAAAAGTTAAAAATTCAGCTGATAATTTTGGTTTAACAAGTAAGAGAATTGTCGGCAGTGAAATACCAATATCAGCAGTTCTAGGAGACCAACAAGCAGCTGCAGTAGGACAGTCATGCTTTGAAAGAGGTTCAGTAAAAAGCACATATGGAACTGGTGCCTTTGTCATAATGAATACTGGTTCAAAAAAAATTTATTCTAAAAATAAATTATTAACAACAATATGTTACAGATTGAATGGAAAAAATACTTATGCTCTTGAAGGATCTATTTTTATTGCAGGTGCAGGTGTACAATGGTTAAGAGATAAATTAAAATTTATTAACAATGCTTTTGATACGGAAACAATTGCTCAATCAAAAAAAAATAATGAGGGTGTATACGTTGTGCCTGCCTTCAGTGGAATGGGAGCACCTTATTGGAGGCCTGATGCAAGAGGGGTAATAACAGGTTTAACAAGAAATAGTGATTGGAAAACCTTAGTTAGAGCAGTATTAGAGTCAGTTGCCTATCAAAGTAATGATTTATTTAATGCAATGAAAAAAGATGGTTTAAAACCAACTAAACTTAAGATTGATGGAGGCATGGTAAAAAACAACTGGTTTTCGCAATTTTTATCTGACATCATAAATATAAATACAGAAAGACCAAAGGTATTAGAAACAACTGGTTTAGGAGTAGCTTTACTAGCTGGATATCAAATTGGATTATTTAAATCATTATATCAAATCAAGAGGAAATGGAAAAAAGATAAAATTTTTAAGCCTAAAATAAACCGAAAAGTTAGGAACGATTTAATAAATGGTTGGAAATTATCAGTTCAGAAAGCTCTATTATAAAAAATACAGATAAAAATTTAATTGTCGTTTATGAAATATATAAATTTTATTCTTTTATTTTTGCTAAGTATTTTTAATTCAAATTATTCACAGGCTAATGATTTAGTAATAAGCGAACTGCAGAAGGGTGGGAAAATTGTATTTATAAGACATTCACTTGCACCAGGTTTAAACTCTTTTTATCAAGAAAAGTTTTATAAATATAAAGATGAACAAATTAAGAGTTTAAAAAAATATATATCTAACTGGAATAGTGAGAAAAATCTTATTTTAGTAACACATTTTGTAGTTATTTCAGAAATGTTAAATTTTGGCACTTCATCTGGTGAAATTGTAGTTATAGATAAAGATTATAAATTTATAGGAAGTATAGAAACTATGTAGTGATATTTAATGATATGTCTTTCATATTTAAAAATGTAATATCTTTAATTAGAAATGACTAAAAATCAAAATCCAGAGCAAAGAGCTAGAGATAATATAGATAAATTATTAAGAAGCTCAGGTTGGGTAATACAAGAAAAAAATAAAATTAATTTAGAAATTGGTGATGGTCAGGCAGTAAAGGAATATCAAACAGATGTAGGACCAGCTGATTATGTTCTCTTTGTTAATAAAAAAGCAATTGGAATTATTGAGGCAAAGAGAGAAGAAGAAGGACAACGTCTAACTCAACACGAAACTCAAACAGAAAGCTATGCTTCTGCAAATTTAAAATGGTTAAATAACAAAATCCCGCTTCCTTTTTTATATGAGAGCACTGGAATAATTGTAAGATTTACGGACGGAAGAGATCCAAGACCACGTTCAAGAGAAGTTTTTAACTTTCATCAACCCAAAACTTTAGCTGAATGGATAGATCAAGATAAAAGTTTAGCAGGTAGATTAGATAATATGCCTTTACTCAATCCTGATAACAAACCAGCATCTATTTTAAAATTAAGAGATTGCCAAGAATTAGCAATCTCAAATTTGGAGAAATCATTCAAGGAAAGCAAGCCTAGAGCTTTAATACAAATGGCTACTGGTGCAGGTAAAACTTATACAGCTATAACCTCAATGTATAGACTTATAAAATATGGTGAAGCAAAAAGAATTTTATTTTTAGTAGATACAAAAAATTTAGGTGAGCAAGCTGAGCAAGAGATGTTTTCATATAATCCTTTAGATGACAATCGTAAATTTACAGAATTGTATAATGTCCAAAGATTAAAGTCCTCCTATTTGGCAAAAGACTCACAAGTATGCATAAGCACAATTCAAAGATTGTACTCAATTTTAAAAGATAAGGAAATGGATGAAAAAGCTGAAGAAATAAATCCAGCTGAATTAATACAAACTAAGGAACCATTACCAATAGTATACAACAAAAAAATACCTCCAGAATTTTTTGATTTTATATTTATTGATGAGTGTCACAGGTCAATTTATAATTTGTGGCAACAAGTATTAGATTATTTTGATGCTAAATTAATTGGACTAACGGCTACACCAGATAATAGAACTTATGGTTTTTTTAAAAAAAATATAGTCAGTGATTACAGTCATGAAAAAGCAGTTGCAGATGGAGTGAATGTAGGTAATGAGATTTATATTATAGATACAGCTATCACACAACAAGGTGGAAAAATTAAAGCAAAACAACATGTTGAAAAAAGAGAGACGCTTTCAAGAAAAAAAAGATGGGAACAACAAGATGAAGATCAAGAATATTCTTCAAAACAACTTGATAGAGATATAGTTAATCCAGATCAAATCCGAACAATACTAAGAACTTTTAAAGAACAGTTGCCAGAAATATTTCCTGAAAGGAAAGAGGTTCCAAAAACATTAATTTTTGCAAAAACAATAAAGATTTTGTAAATGTAAAATTTGGAATTAGTGCATTGCCTTTTGATTATACTGATTATGTCGTTATGTCTGGAACATACAATCTTACACCAACTAATGATATATCTTTATGGGAAGACTATATAATCAAAAATCTTACAAATAATTGGAAATTTGTTAGAAAAGCTATGATTTTTAATTGTTTAATAAAGGAAAAAAGAAAAATAGAAAAAAAACTTTATTATACTGAATTATCTTGGATAAAAAAAATATGCGAGAGAAATTTTTGTGATCCTGAGGTTGTAAAGCATAATCTACTTAAGGATGATATCACTATTATTCTTAAAAAATAATATTAATATTTAAGAGATATTATG
>LULJ01001189.1_pt1 | contig 14067 bp, 19 predicted proteins | sample 728171 | NCBI WGS metagenome assembly LULJ01 (sample SAMN03860292, study PRJNA289734) | marine metagenome | biome: seawater column; feature: ocean; material: water; isolation source: Red Sea water column Station 169 - depth 25m | place: Saudi Arabia: Red Sea | collected 2011-10-15 | depth 25 m
TTTTAGAAGATACAAATTTTAATTTGAGTTTCAAAGAAATTAAATTTTTATGTTACAACCCACATTGTAGTGAAGAGGGTTCTTTAGGTGAGGAAGATATATTAATAAAAAAAATAATTAATAAATATAAGAATATAAAAGGTCCTTATCCAGCGGACAGCGCTTTCAATAAGATAAATAAAGGGACCGTATTTATATCAACATATCACGATCAAGCCTTAATACCCTTTAAGATATTAAATAAAAAAAGTGTTAATATGACACTTGGACTAAATTATAGAAGATTAAGCCCAGCGCACGGTACAGCTATTAATATTAAAAAAAAATATATAGCTAATAATAAGTCATATTTGTCATGTCTTTTATTCTAAAAAAAAAATATGGGCAGAATTTTTTAAAAGATGAAAATATATTAAATAAAATATATAAACTAATACCCCCTAAAAGTCTCAATATTCTTGAAATTGGTCCTGGCGACGGTAAATTAACTGATAAAATAATTTTAAAAAAACCTAATTTATTAACTTTAGTTGAAATTGATAAAGAACTTTTTTTGTCACTAAATGAAAAGTATAATAATTATAAAAATATTGAACTTGTTAATTCAGATATTTTAAAGTTTAATATATGTAGGAAATACCAATTAATAATATCTAACCTCCCATATAATATATCATCACAAATTCTTGTAAAAATCTCACTTTTAAAAAATAATCCAGATTTTTTAATACTTATGTTTCAAAAAGAATTTGCTGAAAGAATTTTAGATAAAAAGTTAAACGCAATAAATGCTCTAGTTAAATGTTTTTATGATATAAGTCCTGGTTTTAACGTTAGTAAAAATTGTTTTCAACCTATACCTAAAGTTGACTCGTCAGTTCTGACATTTAAAAAAATAAGAAAGAAAATTAAAAATACTGAAATAAATGATTTTTTATATTTTAAAAGAAAGCTTTTCTCACAAAAAAGAAAGTCACTAAAGAGAGTGCTTAAAGATTATAAAATAAATGAGAATATTGACTTAAGTTTGAGGGTTGAAAATCTAGATTTAGAAGATTTTATAAAGTTATTTAGAGCAATTAATTTCTAAATTTATTCACAAAGCTTGTTAAGTTGGTTAATCTGGATCTTCGCAGTCTTTCAGATTCAATTATATTTTTAATTTGTGATAGACATTTTAATAAATTTTCATTAACAACAACATAATCATACTCTGGGAAATGAGATATTTCGCTTTGAACTAAGTTCATTCTTTTTTTCATTTCAAATTTGCTATCTCGAGCTCTAGTTTTCAACCGATTAACTAATTCTTTTTTACTAGGTGGTAGAATAAAAATTCCAACAACCTCTAGACTGCTTTGTTTTAATTGTTGGTATCCTTGCCAGTCAATATCAAATAAAACATCTTTATTTTTTTTAAAAAAATTTTCTACTACTGATTTTAAAGTGCCATACTTATAGCCAAAAACATCTGCATGCTCCAAAAATTTATTTTTTCTAACTTGAGAACCAAATTCCTTATCTGACATAAAAATGTAATCATTTTTATTTTTCTCTCCTTTTCTTTTTGGTCTAGTGGTACAAGAAATTGACAAAGATATTGATTTATCATTCTTAATTAACATTTTAGAAATAGTTGTTTTTCCAGCACCAGAGGGTGAGGATAAAACAATACAAAAATTACTTCTCTTAATGGCCAAATATTAAGCTTGCGTTTGTGCCTCCAAAACCAAATGAATTAGAAATTATATTAGTCACTTTTTTGGACATTGATAAATGAGGTATAAGGTTAATAGAAGTTTCTGTGCTGGGATTATCTAAATTCAAAGTTGGAGGAAGTATTTTAGTTTCGAGAGATTTTAAAGAAAACACAGCCTCAACTGCTCCAGCAGCACCTAGTAAATGTCCAATGGCAGATTTATTTGAACTCATTAACAAACCTTTATTTATACCAAATAATTTTTCGACAGCAGATAATTCAATCATATCGCCAACTGGAGTTGATGTTCCATGAGCATTTACATATCCAATATCTTCAGCATTAAGCTTTGACTCTTTTAAAGCCATTTCCATAGCTCGATAACCTCCATTACCATCCTCAGAGGGTTTTGTTATATGAAAAGCATCACCTGACATACCATATCCTTTTACTTCCCCATATATTTTAGCATTTCTTTTCCTTGCATGGTCGTATTCTTCAAGAACTAAAATACCTGCTCCCTCTCCCATTACAAACCCTGATCTATCCCTATCCCATGGTCTAGATCCTTTTTCGGGATATTCATTAAATGTATCACATAAGGCTCTTGCTGCTGAGAACCCGGATATACCTAAGGGGCATATTGCAGCTTCGGCACCACCACAAACCATAAGATCTGCCTTGTTATTTTTTATTATTGTAAAAGAGTCTCCTATTGCATGAGTACCGGTTGCACATGCGGTTACAGGAGAGCTGTTTGGGCCTTTAAGATTGTATTTAATTGAAATATGACCAGATAGTAAGTTGATTAGAGATGAAGGTATAAAAAAAGGTGAAATTTTTCTAATACCATGATTATCTAAAATCGATGAGTTTTTATAAATAGTATCTAAACCACCTATCCCAGAACCTACCATAACTCCGTATCTAAAAGAATTCTCATCTTTGGATATAAATCCGGAGTCCTTGATAGCCTCATCAGCAGCAATTAAACCTAATGTAATAAATCTATCGATTTTCCTTTGATCTCTTAAACTTACTATTTCATCATCTATTTTAGAGTCATCTATAGAGCCTGCAATTTTACAAGGATAATTATTAACTTCAAATTTTGTTATTTTTGAAATACCACTTTTCGAGTTTATAAGAGAGTCCCAAGATTCCTCTGTATTACTTCCTAATGGATTGATTGTTCCTAGTCCAGTAACTACAACTTGCCTCAACTTTTGAAACTTCTTTACTAGTTAGAATTAGCAGTTAAATACGTAACCGCATCTTTAAGTGTTACAATTTTTTCTGCAGCATCATCTGGTATTTCGCAGCCAAATTCTTCTTCAAATGCCATTACAAGTTCAACTGTATCTAGGCTGTCTGCTCCTAAATCATCTATAAATTTTGAGTCGCTTTGAATTTTTGCTTCTTCAACACCTAAGTGCTCAACAACAATTTTTTTTACTCTTTCTTCGATATCGCTCATTTTAAAACCTCATTGTAATAAATTTAAAAGTTCGTACCACATTATAGTTAATATTCAAATAATTAAATTAACGCCAAACCGCCGTTTACATGCAAAGTCTGTCCAGTAATATAATCAGCATTATCAGAGCACAAAAAACCTACTGCTTTAGCTACATCAACAGAGTCTCCAAGCTTTTTCATTGGAATTCTATCTAAAATAGCATTTTTTTGTTGATCTGTGAGCTTATCAGTCATATTTGACTCAATGAAACCAGGTGCAACACTGTTAACAGTAATATTTCTTGATGATAGCTCCAATGCTAATGATTTCACTAAACCAGAAATAGCTGCTTTTGAAGCTGTGTAGTTTACTTGACCAGGATTTCCAGTATGAGCAACCACTGATGAAATAAATACAACTCTTCCAAATCTTTTCTTAACCATTTTTCTTACAAAATGTTTGAGTAGGTAAAAAGATGAATTTAAATTGACATTTATAACACTGTTCCAATCTTGTGATGACATTCTTAAAAAAATATTATCTCTATTTAGCCCGGCATTTAAAACCAGAAAGTCTACATCAAAATCAAATATTTCCTCTAAATCTAAGTTTTCAATATTATCAAAATTCAACTCTTTGAATTTGATATAATCTTGATTAGATTTTACTTTATTTAAGTTTGTAGTTGTTGAAAATATTTCTCTGCAGCCATTATTATTAAAATAATTACAAATAGAGTTTCCAATAGAGCCTGTACCACCTGTTACTAATAATTTTTTATCGTTAAACATTTTTAATATCATCCACGTTTGAAAACGAATATTTGTTGCCCTGAAAATGTTTCGGCAAAAAGTTTATTAATGTTTTTTTTGGTCCAATTTCAATAAATGTATTAATATTTTCATTCAAAATATTCTTTATTGTGTCTGTCCACATTACTGGAGAGTGTATCTGAAGTGATAACTGCTTGCTATAATCATTTTCAGAAATATTTCTATAATTAACAAGTTTATGATTAGAAATTAAATCAATGCTTATTTTTTTAAATAAAGTATTTTTAATTTTTTCACTAAATATTTTTGCACTATCTTTCATTAAATCAGAATGGAACGGAGCTGAAACATTCAATGGTATAAACTTACCTATAGGGTTTTGCTCTTTGAACTTACTAACACTATCTTTAAATCCACAAATAACAACCTGTCTATCAGAATTAAGATTAGCTAAATAAACACCATCTTTAAATATCTTCATATCTATGTTTAGATCCTCCTTTTTTAAAATTGCATACATAGCATATTTATTTGGGTCTGAGACAATTGACATCGATTCTCCTCGACATTTGACCACTTCAAGCATTTCTTCAAAATCTAAAGACTCAGCAAAATACAATGCACAATATTCACCTAATGAATGACCAGCTAAAGTTATTTTTGAATAATTCTTGTGCAAATTATCTCTACAGAGATCTATTAATATTGAACTAAATACAAAAATCATGGGTTGGCTGTACTGAGTTAAATTTAATAAGTTAGGGTCTCTCTGGGCCTGCAATATATCATAACCCAGTATTTTAGAACTTATGGAGTACCTTTCTTTAACCCAGTCATATTTATTAATAAAATCAATACCCATTTCGGCGAATTGTGAGCCTTGACCTGTAAAAAGTATAGATAGGTTTTTGTTTGACATATTTAAATTATATCTATAGACACTCTTTTTACATGACTAACATATATGAAACAACAATTATAGTAAAACCTGACCTAGCTAATGATCAACTAAAAAGTCTTAATGCTTCTATTGATGAATTTTTTTCAGAAAATAATGTTTCTATTGGCTATAAGGAGGATTGGGGAATTAAAAACTTAAAGTCAACAATTAGTAAGTATTCAAAGGGATCCTTTAAATTTATAAGATTTAAGGCCACTTCTGATTTTCCAAAAAAATTAGATGGCTTTTTAAAATTTAGTACAGATTGCCTTCGATTTCTTACAACAAAATCATCTAATGAGTTAGAAGAAGTTACTCCACAAATCAATAAAGATAATTAATGAAAAAAAATCTAAATATCTCAAACGAAGAATTGATGAAGCTAGACTACAAACATACACATATCTTAAAAAAATTTGTAAATGAAAATGGTAAAATTATTCCACAAAGAGTCACCAATATGTCCAGATCCATACACACTAAAATTACTAAGGCAATAAAACAAGCCAGATTTTTATCTTTAATATAAAACTATGACTAAAGTAGTTGTATTAGAAAAATTTAAAAAAAACTGGGAAATTGGCTCAGTCGTGTCAGTGAAAGATGGCTATGCCAGAAACTATTTAGTGCCAAACGGTAAGGCTAAGTTTGCTACAAAACAAAATATCGAAAAAATAAAGTCTTTAGAGAAAAGTCTTATAGAAAAAGACGAGGAAAACAAGAGTTTAGCTAATAAAACAGCATCTAAAATTAATCAATTGAAATTTTCAAAAGAAATAGCTGCAAAAGAAAATGGTGAGTTATATGGCTCTTTAAGTGTTTCTGATATTGTCACCTTTTTAAGTGAAAATGACGTTACTATTCAAAAGAAGTTTGTAAAACTAGGCAATAAAATTAAAACTACAGGTGAATATACTGTAGATATAGACTTACATCCAGAGGTGAATTGTTCACTTGATATTGAGATCTTATCCCCGAAAAGTTCTTCCTAAGACTTTCTTTTTTTATATTAATAAATAACTTAACTTTATATGCAAAAAGCTTTTGATAGTTTAAAAGACAATGATATTGAAATAATAGTTATTGCATATTTACTAAAGCATCCCAATTTAATTGATACTCATTTCGAAAATTTGGATAAATCATTATTTGCAAATGTAGAAAATATAAAAATTTTTAACGTGCTTGAAGATTTTTATAGATCACAAAAAAATATCTCTGTTGATACAATTAAAAATTACATTCCTGATATCCAATCCAAGACACATAAAGATCTCTCAACTCAAATTGATCAAATCGTTTTTTCGAAAGATGTTTTTTCTAATTATATAGAGACTCTTCAAGAATTATATTTGAGAAGAGAACTTTTCAAACTAACACAAAATAAAAATAATGAGTCAACAAAATTTGAGACATCAAACAGTATTAAAGATATTTTTTTAGATCTTGAAAAAAAATTGTTCGATTTATCAAATCTTAAAAAAGACAATTATGAATTTAGAAATTTTGCTTCAGTTACTAAAGCATCTTTAAAACTAGTAGAGAAGGCATTTAAAAAAAAAGGAAAGTATTCTGGTGTTGTATCTGGTTTTGTAGATTTAGATAATATGTTAGGGGGATTGCAAAACTCTGATCTTATTATTCTTGCTGGAAGACCCTCAATGGGAAAAACTGCACTTGCAACAAATATAGCATTTAATGCTGCAGAAAAGGTGAACTAAACGAAAAAGACTCGCTTGAGCTTCAAAATACTTATCAAGAAATTAATAATTTAAATTTCTTTTTTGATGATAGTCCTAATTTAACTGTCTCGGAATTAAGATCTAAGCTTCGTAGATATAAAAAAAATTACAACATCAAACTAGTTTTAATAGATTATTTACAATTAATTAAACCAGAGAGCAATAGGGACAATAGAGTTAATGAGCTGTCTGAGATCACAAGAAATTTAAAACAACTTGCAAAAGAATTCGATTTACCTGTTATTTCTCTTTCTCAGCTTTCTCGTCAAGTTGAAAATAGAGATGATAAAAGACCTCTTCTCTCTGATCTAAGGGAGTCAGGCAGTATCGAACAAGATGCAGATGTTGTTATGTTTATATATAGAGAAAGTTACTACTTACAAAGAAATGAACCAACTCGAGGAGCTGATGAAACTCAAGAGTCATATCAAAAAAAACATGACTCTTGGAAAGACAGAAATGAAGAAGTTTTTAATAAAGCTGAATTAATTGTTGCAAAACAAAGAAATGGTCCTACTGGTAAGATTGAGTTATACTTTGATGATAAATATACCAAATTCTTGGGAATTGAAAAAAATGCATCAAATTAAGATCTTAAATGAAATTTATTGAAAATATTGGTTTAGTTTTTATTACCTTATTCTCTAATTTAGGTAAATTTATTTTGTTTATAATATTTTTTTTCAAATATTTATTCAATCCCAAATTTTATTTTAAAAGTAACATTAGATATTTCGTAAATATATTTATTTCATCAATACCAATAATAGCATTAACTGGAATTTTTTCTGGAATGGTTCTTGCATTGCAATCTTACACTGGCTTTTCAAGATTTTCGGCAGAGTCGGCTATTCCTAATATTGTTGTTTTAACTTTAACGAGAGAATTAGGGCCTGTATTAACAGGCCTTATGATTTCGGCTAGGGTTGGCTCCTCAATTGCTGCAGAAATAGCTACAATGAGAGTTACAGAACAAATCGATGCTCTTAAAACACTTAATACAAACTACTACAATTATCTTGTAGTACCCCGAGTCTTATCATTGACCTTAGCTTTACCTATATTTGTAACTTTAGTAGATTTTATTGGTGTAATGGGTGGGTACATAGTATCAGTTCATAGGCTTGGTTTTAATGATAACTTATACCTATTAAACACAATTGATTTTTTGAGCTTAGGTGATTATCTTTCGGGAGTATTTAAAGCATTTGTTTTTGGTTTTATTATTTCAATAGTAAGTTGTTATAGCGGTTTATTTTCTGATAAGGGTGCATTTGGTGTTGGTTCAGCTACAACAAACGCGGTTGTAATTTCCTCAATTCTAATTTTATCGTCAAATTATTTTTTGACAGAGTTATTCTTTTAATGAAAATAGAAGTTAAAAATTTAAAAAAAAAATTTAGCGAAGAATTTGTTTTAAAAGATATAAGTCTGACTATAGAGAAAAATAAATCTACTATAATTCTGGGTCAATCAGGTTGTGGAAAATCTGTATTGATAAAAACTATCTATAAATTATTTAATTTTGATAGTGGATCTATTTTTTATGACGGAAAGTCAGAAGTTGATATCGATAAATTTAGTATGCTATTTCAGTATGGAGCTCTATTTGATAGTTTAAAAATATCTGAAAATATTGCATTTACTGATTTTATTAATAATAAAACAAGTTTTGAAAAGAAGGTGATCTCTCTTATGAACGATGTAGGTTTAGACAAATCTATATTAAACAAATTCCCCTCAGAGATATCCGGTGGTATGAAAAAAAGAGTAGCATTAGCCAGAGCGCTCTATAAAAATCCAAAAGTAATTTTCCTAGATGAACCTACCACAGGTTTAGATCCAATAAATAGTGATAAAATTAATGAATTAATATTAAAAGTAATAACTAAGAGAAAAATAACTGCTGTAACCATAACTCATGATATCAAAAGTGCAATTAAAACCGGAGATCTCTATTATTTTATTGATAAAGGAATTATTCAAGATAAGGGTGATTGTAAAAAAATTTTAAAGACAAAAAATAAAGTATTTAAATCATTTATTAAAGGAGCAGATATTAAACAATAATGAATTTTGCAGATTTAAGTTACTTTGATTATTCGTATCTAATACTACTTATTCTATTTGCTGTTTTCTTTGGTATCAAAGGAGCCACTAGATCTATTAGCTACAGTCTTAAAATCATTTTATCAATATCTTTACCTTTTATATTTTACAAGAGAGTATTAAATTTTTCTTTAGAAAAATTAAATATTGAATATTTATTTTCATTACAAAATAAAAATTTTTTTAATAACATACATTATTTATTCGATTTTAGAAAAGGCTTTAAATTTAAAATCACCCTCTCAACTGGAATTCAAAATTTTAGATACTATCCTCGGTTCAATTTATGGAGTAATTTTATTTTCAATCCTTTTTTATTTTTCTTATATTGCCTTTTTTAAAAATTACATTGATGATAAGAATAAAATCATGAAATTAAATATTTCAATATATGAAAACCTTATGTATAAAGATCAAAAGGTGAAAAAAAAAAATAAAAAAGACTTACCTAGTAAAGAAAAAAATAATGATAAAAAAGAACTCTACTAAAGTTAGAGAAGAATGTGGTGTTTTTGGTATTTCAAATATAAATGATGCTTCTGCTTTGGCAGCCTTAGGTTTACACGCACTTCAACATAGAGGGCAAGAGGGTTGTGGAATAGTATCTTATGATGGTAAAAATTATTATTCTGAAAAAAGATTTGGCCTTGTAGGTGATAATTTTAATAATGAGGATACAATTAAAAAATTACCAGGTAATTATGCTATTGGGCATAACAGATATAGTACAACTGGTGGTAAAATATTAAGAAATGTACAACCCTTTTTTGCTGACACTAACGCTGGTGGTATAGGTGTCTCTCATAATGGTAATTTTACAAATGCTATTACATTAAGAAAAGAATTGGTCAAAGATGGAGCAATTTTTTATACAACCTCAGACTCTGAAACAATAGTTCAGCTCATAGCAAGGTCAAAAAAAGAGAAAAATATTGAAAAAATTATTGAGGCTATTTCTCAAATACAGGGTGGCTATGCGTTGGTAATGCTTACTAAAGATGTTCTTATTGGAGCAAGAGATATATATGGGATCAGACCATTGGTAATAGGTAAAATAAATAATTCATATGTTTTTGCTTCTGAAACTTGTGCACTTGATATTATAGGTGCAGAATTTATCAGGGAAGTTGAAAACGGTGAAATTATTTATATTGAAAATAATGAATTAAATAGTCTTAAACCATTTGGTAATCACAAACCTCGTCCTTGTGTATTTGAATATATATATTTTGCTAGACCAGATAGTATTTTAAGAGGGAAAACAGCCTATGAATATAGAAAAAATTTAGGAAGAGAGTTAGCAAAAGAGGATGATGTTGACGCAGATTTAGTTGTGCCGGTTCCAGACTCAGGAAATGCAGCTGCAATAGGTTATAGTCAACAAAAAAAAATTAATTTTGACTTAGGTTTAATAAGGAATCATTATGTTGGAAGAACTTTTATAGAACCTGGCCAACAAATAAGAAGTTTAGGTGTTAAACTAAAATTAAATGCTAACAGAAGTTCTATTGAAAATAAAAAAATTATATTAGTAGATGACTCTTTAGTCCGCGGTACAACTTCACATAAAATTGTTAGGATGTTGTATGATGCAGGAGCTAAAGAAGTTCATCTAAGAATAGCCTGTCCTGAAATTAGATTCCCTGATTTTTATGGAGTTGATATGCCCACAAAAAAGGAATTATTGGCAGCAAATAAAAGTGTTGAAGAAATATGTGATTATGTAAAAGCAAAAAGTTTAAAATTTTTATCTTTAGATGGGTTATATATAGCTCTTGGTTATTTAAAAAGGGATAATAATATGCCTCAGTTAACAGATCACTACTTTACAGGAGATTATCCAATTAAATTAATTGATCAATTAGGTGATAATAAGATTACTCAACTATCTCTACTAAGCTCTGGATCAAATATTTAGTTGTCTAATAATCAAGTCTTAATAATTTTAAATGGTGAAGATCTAAAAGTTTTATCTGATAGTTCAAATAAAATAATCTTAGCAAAAAAAAAGCAAGAGAACATTACTCATGACCACATCCTACTTCAGACAAATTTTGACTCTTTAGAAGATTTAATTAAAGCGAATACAATTATAAAAAGTCAATTTTCAAAAATTGATGAATTAGTCATTATTTATAGAAACATTGATTTAAATATGATTTCTTATCAATACGACTACAATCACATTAAACAAAATTATCAAGAGTTATTGAATATTATCTATTTTATAAATTTACTTGTACCATTACTCAAAAGTGAATTTAAGTTTATTTTATCTTTTGAAAAAGATAATCATTACAAGGTTCACTTTAATAATTTTAAAATTTCATTGGTTAAGTATCTAGAAACATTAAAAGTAGATCTAGTAAAATCTACTAAAATTAGTATTAAAATATTAAACTAAAATTAATTCCCTTAAGGTTTAATTCTCTTATTAATATTTTTGATAAATAACTCTTTATATTAGGTTTGATATTTTTTTTTTGAAAATTGCATGAAATTTTGAAATAATTTTTTTGATTAACTGTAAAAGCAGTAATAAAGTAAATTTTAAATTCCCTAGAATTTTTCTGTATTTTTCCTAACTCCAAATTAATTGATTTAATTATTTTATTTAAATAAGAAGTTTTAAAAAAAAATTTATTATGTAATTGATTACTTACTATCTGAAGTATTTTAGACTTTGAGGATTTTAAAGCAGAAATAAAATAAATGTTCAATGAAGAATAGTAATTATGATTAGATGATAGATAACTAAGAAACTTACGCTGATATAAAGTTTTATTGTCTATTAAATCAATCTTATTAACCAGCACTAAAAAAGGTTTATTTCTTTTAGACAAAGATCCTATTAAAGATAGGTCTAATCTTGACTCAGAATTAGCGTCTAGTAACAGGATAATAAGTGAGGATTTTTTAATAAAATATTCAGATTGTTCTAGTGAAAGTTTTTCAAAATCAAGATTTTTTCTATTAGATCTACTTCTTATAAAGCCAGCAGTATCAATAAATTCTAATGTTTGCTTTTTATACTGAATATCCCAATTTACTGAGTCACGGGTTGTGTGAAGGTGAGGAGATGTCTTAGATAAAGATATGTTCATTATTTTATTAAATAGGGTTGATTTACCGGTATTTTCTTTGCCAAAAATTGCTATTGTTTTTTTATAAACATTTTTAACTTTTAAGTTTTGTATTTTATTTTTATTGGATAGATATTTTTTTAATTTTGAAAAGTTATCAGAGTTATTTGTAAAAGTTTTATCAAATAGATTTGATATATATTCTTTTTCATCAATTTGTTTAAATGAGAAGAGCAACAGGTTGTAATTTTTAGAGTGTACTTTTTTACATATTTTTAAATCTTCATTAGTAAAAGATGAGGTTAAATAAATAAAGCTAATATTATTTAATCTTAGCACTAAAATTTTATTTAGAAGGTCAGTAAAATCAGAAAATTTATAAAATCCTGGTGTGTCATAAATACTATATTCACAGGTTTCTGATAATATATTTTTTCTAATAATATCAATTGTGGTATTGGCTTTGGGATTAGATATAGTTTTATGAGCTTTAGAAAAGAGATTAAATAGGAAAGATTTTCCCTCATTTACTTTGCCAATAATAAAATAATTATTCACTTTATTAAAAAAAGACTTTTGTCATCTTTTAAATATATATTTTGCTCTTGATAATAAATTTCTAAATTACTCGTAAATTTATTTTTGTAAAAGTTATCTTCTTTTTTATTATTTAAATTTAATTTACTAATACCCTCTCCTGAAATTAAATAAACATCTTCTTGAATATTAAAAATTGTTATTGGTTCTTCCTTATTGTGCGCGTAAGTATTTATTATATTTCCATTATTAGATAAAATAAGAATTTTATTAAAAGTCATCAGAATTAAATAACCATTATTTGAAAAAAGGTAACTTATAATAGTATCATTTACGTCTAGTTCCCAAAGTATATCTGATGAGACCGGGTTATATACTGAAATTTTTCCTGAACGATCTAAAAAATATAAATTTTCATTATAACTAAAAGGTGTGTCTATTAATTCACTAAAACTTTCTAATGATGTAAGAATATTAAGATCCTCTAATAAATAATTATTAAAATAGTCAAAATTATTTTTGTTAAAAGTTAATAGAGTTCCTGCATTAAAAAGAACATATGAAGTTGTACTGTCTTCAAATACATTTGACTGAATTGATATACCTGGTTTTAAAATGAAATTATCTTTTTTAGATATTGAATAGTCATCCAATTTTACATCATATATATCTCCAAAAACACTTAGTAATATTAAATTTTTATTTAATAATATTGGGGTTGTGTTTAAAAAAATATCATAGTTTGCTAGCTCAGATATATTTTGACCATCAATAACCAATATTCGGGACCTATTTGTTAATATATGAATATCTTCGTTGAATTCAAAGATGCTAATAGTTTCTTCATCTTTGTTAAGATTTAATTCATACTCAAGTTTATTTTGGTTATTTATATCAATTAAATAAATAGTTTCACCTTTGCTTACAACAATTTTTTCTTTTACAAAATTAACTTTAGAGTTTTTATTAATATTAATAATTTTTTCTATTACTAAATTATTTATATTTAAAGAGGGATTAACAGCTCTAGGAAAAATTATACCACCAAGCTCAACCTCTGACATGCTATTGTCAATTTTAGGATCTGAAAATATTTCAGTTACCTCATTTGTTGGAATATAATCAGGATCGACTGTGCCTAAATATTGATTACAAGAGGATAAAATTAAAAGAAAAATTAGAAATTTAATTTTTTTCATTAGACAATCTGTCAACAGCTTTGATAAAAAAATTATTTAAATTATCTATATCTGACTTGCTAAATTCGAAGTTATTAATGTCTAAATTATAGAAGTATATTTTAGCAATTTCATTAAAAGTAAAGTTATCATCTAAAGACAATGATTTTATCAATTCTTTATCTAAGTCAATTAAAGCTTTTTTCAATAATATTATATCCTTATCAATTTTGTTATATCGATCTAGATTTTTAATTGAGGTTAATTTTAAATCACTAAAAAAAGTAACTTTTGTATTATCTAAACTTGATAAATAATAAAGTTTTTCATCTAAATTTGAATTTTCCTCATTATAAAGCTCTGCCAAAAAAATATCGAATAATTTTTCATCATCTTTAGAGTTATTTTGTAAAATGAAATAGACAGAAATAACCAATAAAAAAGATACAATTCCAAATAAAGATAAATTTCTTTTAGTGATTAATTTTTCCATTTTATTGAGCAACCCATACTTGGATATTGTTGGCTTGAACAATATCCTTTAGCA
>LULJ01000575.1_pt1 | contig 13930 bp, 16 predicted proteins | sample 728171 | NCBI WGS metagenome assembly LULJ01 (sample SAMN03860292, study PRJNA289734) | marine metagenome | biome: seawater column; feature: ocean; material: water; isolation source: Red Sea water column Station 169 - depth 25m | place: Saudi Arabia: Red Sea | collected 2011-10-15 | depth 25 m
CAAAAAATAAATATTAAAACAAAAAAAAAAATAAATAATATTTTAAAAAGGGAATTAATAATTAGTTCTTCATTATTAAATTCATTTAACAAAAGCTATAAATACAGTTTTAAAAAAGAAAGCTTAAAAAAATACAAAAAATTTCAAATAATAAATTTAATTGGAATGGGTGGTTCAATTTTAGGCACAGAGGCAATATATGATTTTTTAAATTTTAAAATTAAAAAAAAAATTAGATTTTATAACAATCTTAATAGTAAGATAGATTTAAAATCAAAAAAAAAAGCTTTAAATCTAGTTGTGTCAAAATCTGGCAATACTCTTGAAACTATATCGAATTTTAATTTAATACATAATTTCAATAGAAAAAATAAGAACTTAGTAATAACTGAAAATAAATCAAGCTTTCTTAATGAGCTAGCAAAAAAACTAAGAGCAGAAGTTATAGAGCATAAAAATTATATTGGTGGAAGATACTCTGTTTTATCCGAGGTTGGAATGCTGCCAGCTCAACTACTTGGGTTGAACGAAAGAAAGTTTAAAAGACTAAATAATCTTATAAAAAATAAAAATTTTCTTAAAGAATTGATATGTAATGTCAATTTTATATTTAAATGTATTTCTAGTGGCAAAAAAAATTCTGTAATTTTAAACTATGATGAAAACTCTGAAAATTTGTTCAAATGGTATCAACAACTTACTGCCGAGAGCTTGGGTAAAAAAAATAAAGGTATTTTTCCAATAATTTCATCTATGCCAAAGGATAACCATAGTTTGCTCCAACTTTATTTAGATGGCCCTAAAAATAATTTTTTTACATTTTTTGGAATACAAAATGAAAAAACAAATAAATTATCAAATAAAAATTTGTTTGATAAATTTTCAATTTTAAAAAATAAAAACCTCTATCAAATTGTCCAAGCACAAAGATTAGCAACACAAACAGTTTTTAGAAGGAAAAATATTCCCTTTAGAAGTTTTGAGGTATTTAAAAGAAATGAAGAAACCATTGGTGAGCTTTTTTCTTTTTTTGTTTTAGAAACAATTTTGCTAGGAAGATTAATGAAAGTAAATCCATTTGATCAACCTTCAGTTGAATTAATTAAAACAGAGACATCAAAAATTCTTAATTAGTTTAATTTACAAAAAAATATTTTAGACAAACCATAACTTTTTTCTTCGATTACATTTAGATACTTTGAAATCTTATCATTTGATTTTTTATTACGGTGAATAATAAATAATGATTTTAAATCAGCAACTTTCGATTTTTTAATTTGGTCAATTAAAACATTTATTTCTTTATCTTTGAATGGTGGATCTAAAAAAATAATATCAAATATAATTTTTTTAAATTCTAAGTTTTCTAAATTATATGCACTCTCATTATATATAGTAGTTCTCTTTTCTAATTTAAGATTAAAGATATTTTGTTTTAGAATTTTTAAAGAATTTTGGTAATTTTCAAAAAAAATTACATTATCTGATCCTCTAGATAAACATTCAATTCCAAAAGATCCAGTTCCAGAAAATAAATCTAATACTTTTGAATTAGTTATTTTTTTAGATACTTTATTTGAATGTTCTAAAATATTAAAAATAGATTCTCTTACAATATCCTTTAATGGTCTTGTTGATTTATCTAATGGAGTTAATAATTTTTTTCCTTTAAGATCTCCTGATATAATTCTCATTTATCTATAATTCTAAAACCAATATCTTTTCTATAAAAACCATTTTTCCAACTTAAGTTTTCTATTTCTTTAATCACAGTCTCTCTCGAGACTTTTAAATCATCAGAAATACTAACAAAATTAAGCACTCTTCCTCCTGTTGAGTAAACTTTGTTATTAATTAATTGAGTTCCAGCATGGTAAACAAATATATTCTTATCATTTATAATTTTATCTAAATTTGAAATTTCAACATTTTCTTTATACTTATCTGGATATCCTTTCGAACAAAGAACAACGCAAATACTTTTTTTGTCTTCCCACTCTACTATACTATTTTCTAAATTCTCATCACAGCAAGATAAAATTAGTTCTAAAAGATCAGATTTTAATAAAGGTAAAATTGTTTGACACTCTGGATCTCCCATTCTTACATTATACTCAACTAGATATGGATTATTATTTTTTATCATTAGTCCAACGTATAAAAATCCCTTGTATACTGTACCCATATCATTAATTGCTTTAAAAGTTGGTTTAATTATTTTTTCAACAATTTTAGCGTCTAACTCCTTATTTATAAGTCCAGATGGACAATACGCTCCCATTCCTCCAGTATTTTTACCATTATCACCCTCACCAACTCTTTTGTGGTCTTGAGCAGTGTTAAATTTTTTGAATGTTTTTCCATCAGATATTACAAAGTAACTCATCTCCTCTCCTTGTAAAAATTCCTCAACAAGAACTTGTTCAGCCTTACCAAATTTTCCATTAAAAATTTCTACTACAGCATTTTTTGCACTTTCAGTATCCTCGCAAATATAAACACCTTTACCTGCCGCTAAACCATCTGCTTTGATAACAATTGGTTTATTTATTTTTTCTAAATATTTGTTAGCAGCTTCAATTGAGTCAAAAACACCAAACTGAGCAGTTGGTATTTCATATTTTTCACATATTTTTTTTGTAAATATTTTTGAACCCTCAAGCTTTGCAGAAACTTTGTTTGGCCCAAATACTTTGATACCTTTATTTGTAAGAAAGTCTACAACACCCTCAACTAGTGGTTTCTCTGGTCCGACAATTACCAAACTTATATCATTTTCTTTGACAAATTTTTCTAATTTCTCAAAATCATAAATATCAAGCTTAACGTTTTCAGCTATTAAATTGGTTCCTGCATTACCTGGTAAACAATATAGTTTTTTTACTCTAGAAGATTTTGATATATTAACTGCTAAAGCGTGTTCTCTTCCACCATTTCCAAGAATTGCAATTTTCATATTTTCAAATATATATCCTATAAATCATGAACAAGTTAGCTAAATTAAAATATCTTCCAAATAATTTTGAAGTTATTGAAGAAGGTGATTACGTGATTTGTGCAATTTCTGGAAAGAAAATTCCTTTAGAAAGTTTAAATTATTGGAATGTTGATGAACAAGAAGCTTATTATTCTTATCTTGAGGCCTCAATTAAAAAGGAAAAACAATAAAGTAATAACTATTTTTTCCATCTATTGTGTGTCCATATCCATTGTTCAGGATTTTTTAATATCATTTTCTCCAAAATTTTATTCAAATGTATTGAAATCTCCTCATGAGATTTTTCTGAATTAATTATAATAGGTTGAGAAACATACATTTTAAAAAAATATTTTTTTACTCTTTCAATATAAATGGGAACCAACTCACATTTATATTTTTTTATAATTTGTGCTGGTATAGTTGTAGTAGACGCTAAATCTCCAAAAAAGTTTATTTTAATACCTTCAGTAACCCTTTGATCAATCATTAATGCAATTGAGTTTCCTTTTTTAAGATTTTCCAAAATTTGCCTGGTTCCTGATCTTCCTTTTTTTATCTGATTTTTGCAAATAAAATTAGTCCTTATATATTCCATGTTTTTATTTAAAAAAATATTATTTAAAGGTCTATATATTGCAGCTAAATTAATACCTGATTTCTCAATTTGCATAGCCATTAACTCGAAATTACTAAAATGCCCAGAAATAAAAACAACTGGTTTCTTATTCTTTTTTATATTTTCTAAATTATCAATTCCATCAATTGAAATATATTTAGATAGATTATTATTTCTAAAGTCTTTTAAAAATGGATACTCTGCTAAAATTCTTCCATAATTACCCAACACATTTTTTGCAAATTTATTTTTGGAAGTATCAATTGAAATTCTAGATTTTTCAATATTCTGAATAATTGATTTTTTTGTTCTAAATATATTCCCAAACGTACTACCTTGATTTTATCAATTTCTTGATTTTCAAAGTTATGATGATCTGGATATATAAATTTCTTAGCTATTTTGAAATTGTATTTTTTAAGCGTGTATTCAAATTCTTCAGGGTTTCCTATACCGCAAAAATATAAATATTTTTTTTTTCTATTTAGTTTTTTAATATTTGTTGGAAGATAGTTTGAGCGAAAGACATGATTGTTGTATTTTTTAAGCATTGAAAAAAGTTTTTTATTATTTTTTTCACCATTTAAAAAAATTGCACTATAATTTTTCAGCACCGATAAATTTTCTCTCAATGGTCCAGCCGGCAATAATAGTCCATTTCCAACACCATAACTCGAATTAAAACAAGCTATAGAAATATCATAACATATACTTTTTTCTTGTAATCCGTCATCTAGGATAGCAAGATTAAATTTTTTTTTATTTTCGACTTTTTTTAAACTTATTTTCCTATCAGTATGACTTAAAAAGTCTCCTTGTGATATGAGTAATTGTTTTTCGTCAAACTGATCGGAGTACTTTTTTTTAATAAATACAGTTTTAAATTTTTTTTTTAAAATGTTATTTATTTCAATACATAGAGAAGTTTTTCCTGTTCCACCAATATATATATTTCCTACACATATTGTTTTTATTTTATACTTTTTTTTTATAAGTAAATTTTTAAAAAAATTTACTATCAATGTAATTATTGAAATTGGAATTAATGATAACGAAACCAGATTAATATTATTCCAAAATAATGGTTTTCTGATCATGGTTTAAATAAATTTTTTAATTTCTAAAATATTTTTATTTATTATTTTATCGCCTAAATAATTTAATCTGTATTTAACTTTAGTATTTCCTGAATAATTAATCTTTTTAAGAATAAGTTTTTTCATATCTTTAATTGCATTAATTTTTCTTGCTATTTTTAAATTTTCTAACGTCTGATAAACCTCTTTAAAATTGTTAATATAAGGCCCGTATAAAATATAATTTCCTTCTCGCGCAGGTTCTAATGGGTTTTGTCCACCATGCATGACCAATGAGCCACCAACAAAGGTTAATTTAGAAAGTGAATAGAATTTCTTTGCATCTCCATATGTATCCACAATATAAATATCACTATCTTTTTTTAGAATTTTAGATAACGTATGAAATTCAGAATTTAACCCAATCTTTGATAATTCATCAGCTATTCCACTTTTTCTGTCTATATGTCTAGGAATAATAATGGTTAGCAAATTTTTTATTTTTGTTTTTAATTCTTTGTGAACTTTACCAATAAATAATTCCTCATTTTTATGTGTACTCGCAGCACACCAAATAGTTTTTTGACTAAATTTCTTTTTTAATTTTATATTATTGTAATTTGATAAATTGGTGCCAAAAAATTTTATATTTCCTGCAATCTTAATATTTTTTGCACCCAGAAGTTTTAAATATTTTTTAGTTTCCGTATTTTGTGGCAATGCTACTTTAATTTTTTCAAATATATTTTTTGAAAAAGTGGGGAAATATTTCCACCTTTTGAATGATCTCTCAGTTATTCTTGCATTTAAAAGAATTAAGGGAATTTTTCTCTTGTCTAGATTGTTATACATGTTTGGCCAAATTTCAGAGTCTACAAATATAGCTAGTTTTGGTTTCCAATAATTAATAAATAATTTAGTGAAAATATTTAAGTCAAATGGATAAAATTGGTGAACTGTTTTTTTAAATTTATATTTAGATAAAATATAAGACGAACTCGTAGTAGAGGAAGTAATTAATATTCTTTTAATTTTATTATTATTTTCAAAATTTTTAATTATTGGAATTATACTTGTAATTTCTCCAACGCTAGCACCATGAAACCAAATTGTTTCATCAACATGGCTTTTTTTTGCAAAAAAACAAAACTTTTCCTTGAATCTGATTTTATCCTCTTTTCCTAAAAAAATTCTGATTGTTATAATTATTGGTGAAATTAATAATATTAATAATAAAAAAATATTATAAATAAAATACATCAGTGTTTGTTTATTTGCTTGTTGTAGAAGTTTTTATAAGTCTCAGATTTCTTTAATAGTTCTTCATGATTTCCTGAGTCTAAAACATTACCTTTATCCATTACATAAATTTTATCTGAATTCAGAATTGTCGATAGTCTATGTGCTATAACCACTGTTGTTTTATTTAATATTAATTTATCGAGTGCTCTTTGAATTTTCTCTTCAGTTTCAGAGTCCAGTGATGATGTAGCTTCGTCTAAAAGAATAATTTTGCTATTTTTCAAAAAGGCTCTTGCAATTGAGAGTCTTTGCTTTTCACCTCCAGATAATCTTATTCCATTTTCACCAATCATTGTTTGATATTTATCTTCAAGTTTTTCAATAAAATCTTCACACATAGATTGTTCTGCAGCTTTATAAATTTCATCTTTGGTAGCATTTGGTTTTGCATATTTTATGTTATTAAAAATTGTGTCATCAAATAGAGTTACATTTTGATCAACAATTGAAATTTCTTTTCTAAGTGAATACAAATTTACATTTTTAATATTTTGACCATCTATTTCTAAAATTCCTGATTTTGGATCATAAATTCTCGGTATTAGACTTAATAAAGAGGACTTACCTGACCCACTTTGACCAACTAAAGCAGTCATTTTTTTTCCATTAATCTTTATGTTAATTTTATTTAATACTTTATTTTCTTGATTTGATGAGTAGTTAAAATTTATATCTTTAAACTCAATATCTCCATTCTTAAAATCAATAATTGACTTATCTTCATTCGGATCAATTAAATTTTTGTTATCAATTATTGGAAGTATTCGTTTTGCGGCTGACAAACCTTGTCCTACACCCACATTTATCGTGGCAAGTGATTTTACAGGTTGATATGACAGCATCATGGCTGCCAAAAAAGAAAAAAAGTTATTTAAACTTAATTGTTCATTCATAATTAATTTTCCTGAGTAAAAAATTAATATAGCGATCATTATCCCTGTAAGAATCTCCATTATTGGTGTTGCTCTTATAAAAACAGTAGAAATCTTTATTGATTTTTCTTTCAAATCATTAACAAATATTTCTGATCTTTTTTCCTCAAATTTTTCTCGTTGAAAAATTTTTATAATTTTATGATTTTTAAAGATATCTATTAAATATTTATTTAAATCTCCTGATTTTTCTTGAGCTTCTGTAACGACTTTACTAATTCTTTTGCCTAGTCTTTTTGCTATTATTGATGCTAAAGGTATCATAATTATAGCTATCAAAGATAATCTCCAATTTTGATAAAACATTACAGTAAGAAGCCCAATTAATGTCAGGCCATCTTTAAAGAAGTTTAAAAATGAAGTACTAAGCATCATCGTAATTTGATTAACATCAAAATTTAAATTTGATATATATTTTCCTGTATGTTTATTTTCTATATATTCTGTATCAGCCTTTATGAATGAAGATAGCATATCGATTTGTATTTTTTTTTTGACTTCCTCCGCAACATTAATCATTAGAATTTTAGCCAAATAAAGCGAAATACCTTTAGTGGCAAAAGCTATAATAATAAAAAACGGAATTATTAGTAATAAACTCTGATCCCTATTTAAAAATATTTTGTCGATCGCTGGATCTAGTAGCCATGCAGTTGCCGATGTACTTGCTGCTACTAAAATTGAAAAAAAAACTGCTAGAAATATTTTATTCAAAAATTTTTTTGTATAATCTTTGTATAGTCTTTTTAATATTTCAATACTGGTCATTTATAATATTTTTCCTATTAAAATATTTACGAATACAAGTAATCCAAAAAAATTATTACTTTTAAATTTTTTTAGACACTCTATTGGATTGGTTACATTAAGATTTTTTATTTGATAAACTACTAAGTGTAAAAAAATTACAATCAAACCTATGAAATAGAAGATTTTAAAATTCATTAGAATTCCAATCGTTATTAATGAAAGAAAAAAAATTAAGTAACATAATGAAATAAATAGTTTTGGGTTTTTTTTAAATTTTATTGAGGTAGATTTTACTCCTATAATCTCATCGTCTTTTATATCTTGATATCCATAAATTGTGTCGTAACCGAGTGTCCAAAATATGGCCCCCACATAAAACAAAATTGGAACTATAGAAATACTGTTATTTATTGATATCCAAGCGAGAACAAGGCCATAATTAAATGTAATACCTAAAAATAATTGGGGCCAGTAAGTAAACCTTTTCATCAAAGGATAAGTAAATGCAAGCGGCATTGATAAAAGTGCCATAGATATTGTGAATATATTAAAATTGATTAAAACTAAAAATGCCAATCCACATAAAACTATTGAATATATAATCCCAAGTCTAACTGAAACTTTCCCAGATGCTATTGGTCTATTTTTAGTGCGTTCAACTTTTTTGTCGAAATTTCTATCTACTATATCATTTACTATGCATCCAGCAGATCTCATTAATATTGAACCCATTAAAAATAGAAAAGAATAAAAATAATATATTTCTAAGTCAGAATTGAAATCATAAGCAATAGTTAGACCCCATAAGCAAGGCCAAAATAAAAGCATATAACCTATTGGCCTGTTTAATCTTGTAAGCTCAACGAATAATTTAAAGTTTTGCATAATAATTTACTTGTAAATAGCAAAGCAGAGTTTCATAATCAAATTGATTCGAATGAATATAGATTACACTGTAACTGCATTAATGTTTCCAGCAATACCTCTTATAATGAGTGTTTACAGCAATAGGTTTCACACCCTTAGTGGACTTATTAGAAAAATTCATGATGAATACGTTTTTGAAAAACACACCCCGCCAGAGTGGAAAGATCAACTTATAAACTTAAATAGTAGAATAGGTGTATTAAAGTTTGCCATTATGTCGGCAGCATTCGGTTTTCTTTTTAATATGCTTACTGTTTTTGCTCTTTATTTAGACAGTTTAATTATTGCAAGAGTAATTTTTGGATCATGCTGTTTGTCCATGATGGTTTCAATTATTTTTTTTATAAGAGAAATACAAATTTCTGGAAAAGCTTTAAAACTTCATCTATCAGATATGGATGTACAATTTAAGGAATAATTACTGCTGGACCGGTGATCTTTCTTCCCTCTAAGTCCTTGTGAGCTTGTACTGCATCTTCTAATTTATATTTTTTATAGATTTCAATTTTCACATTTCCTGATGAAATTTGTTTAAATAACATATTAGCAGCCTCATGTATTTCCTCACTATTTGTAAAATATTGATTCATTGCTGGTCTTACAAAATATATACCTTTTGGTTGCAAAGATTTTGAAACAATTATTGGATCAAGTGCTCCAGATGCATTACCAAATGAAACCATGGTACCCCTTAATTTTAAACATTCAATTGATTTGTCGTAAGTTGATTTACCTACACCATCATAAATAACAGAAACACCTTTGCCATCTGTAAGTTCCATGACTTTTTTTGCAAAATCTTCTTTTGAATAGTTGATTACTTCGTCACATCCATACTTTTTTGCTATTTCTATTTTTTCCTGACTTCCAACTGTTCCAATAACTTTTAATCCTAAACTTTTTGCCCACTGACAAAAGAATTGTCCAACACCTCCTGCTGCTGCATGAAATAAAACTGTTTCTCCCTCTTTTGGAACATATGTTTTGTGCAACAAATAAAAAGTTGTCATACCTTTTGTCATAGCACTCGATATAATTTCTAAATTAATGTTATCTGGAACTTTAACAATATTTTTTGAAGGGTAATTTCTGTGAGTTGAATAAGAACCCAATGGAGCTGCAGCATAAGCAACTTTATCTCCAACCGAAAAATTAGAGACATTTGAACCAATTTCTTTAATCATACCTGCCGCTTCCAAACCAATTCCTGTCGGAAGTTGAAGAGGGTATAAACCTGATCTATGATAAGTGTCTATATAGTTTAATCCAATTGACACATGTTCTATCTGAACCTCATCAGCACCTGGTTTATCTAAAGTAATCTCCTCTAACTCTAGAACTTCAGGACCACCTGTATTTGTTACTTTAATTGATTTCATTTTTACAAAAGTAATTTTATTTTACAAATGTACCTTTATGATAATCCTCGACTGCTTGCAAGATTTCTTGTTTAGTATTCATGACAAAAGGGCCACCTCTTGCAATTTGTTCGCCTATTGGTTTTCCAGCAATCAGAAGGAACTTAGCATTAGTTGAGCCATAAACCTTAAGTTTCTCACCCATTTTTAAAAGAATTAGTTTTGAATTTTCAATTTTTTGATGCTGTTGATTCCCAATTTTTATTTCTCCTTTAATTAAATAAATAAATGAATTGTGAGTTGAGGGTAAATCAAAATTGAACTCTTTATCTTTATTTAATTCAATATCAAAATAAATAGGTTCAACATTATGTTTTTTTACAGGCCCCTCAGCTTTTCTAAATTTACCAGCTATGACTTTGACTATTTTTTCTTCATCTAGGTGAGTTTGCATCTGATCAGCATCTATGTAGATATAGCTAGGTTTACTCATTTTAAGTTTAGCTGGCATATTGATCCATAATTGAAACCCATGTAACCTACCTTCTTTCATTGCAGGCATCTCAGAGTGAATTATTCCACTTCCTGTCTTCATCCACTGAACATCTCCTGCAGTCATTCTACCTTCACCACCCGTACTATCTTTGTGCTCAAAGTCTCCAGCTAACATATATGTTACCGTTTCTATGCCTCGATGAGGATGAGGCGGAAAACCAGCTATATAATCTTCACTATTTTCTGATCCGAATTCATCTAACATTAAAAATGGATCAAAGTAATTAGGCTCTACACCAATGCTTCTTTTTAATTTTACCCCAGCACCGTCAGATGCTGGTATAGGTTCGATAATTTGTTTAACTTCAATATTTGACATTTTACATTTAGAATTTTTTATCTAAGCTAAAATCTTTAGTTCCATTTATGAAAATAAATAAAAACCCACCTGCTAAAGCTATATTTTTCAAAAATGATCCAAGTTGCATTTGGTCAGAAAAATCGTTGTGAAATATTACAGCTGTTGCAATACAAAATAAACTTAATAAGCCAGCGGATATTTTTGCCTTATATCCTAGTATAATTAATATTGGTGCAATTATCTCAAGTATTATTGCTGGAATAATTAAAATTCCAGGCAATCCAAAGCTCTCCATCCACTCAATAGTTCCATCATAATTACCAATTTTAAAAAAACCATTGAGAAGGAATAATGCTGAAATTAAAATTCTTGCGATAAGATCTAGAATATTTGTCATAATAATAAAGTAGTATCTTGCCTAAACAATATCAAGCAACTGTTTAAGATTATTTATTTCATTTTTTGGTGTGTAATCTAAATTATCAAAAATTGCATTGTTTCTATTGACCCAAATTGCGTTAAAACCGTAATTTCCACCTCCAGAAACGTCCCAAGTATTTGCGCTTAAAAAAGCAACTTCCTTCTCTTTAATATTATATTTTTTAATTGGCATATCATAAACTTTTGAACTCGGTTTAAAAATACTTACTTCTTCTACAGAAATAATATCATCAAAAATATCATTGAGATTATTTCTATTCACTAATTCATCAAGTAGAGTAGGGGTGCCGTTTGAAAGTATTGACAGTTTATAATTTTTTTCTCTCAATAATTTCAAGGTTTCTTTTACCTCAGGGTATGGAGATAAAATTTTGTAAAGATCCAATAATTCAGTTCTCATATCTGGATTAATATTGAAAACTTTCATTGATTTATCTAAGCTATCTTCTGTTACTGTCCAAAAATCTTTATGCCTGCTCATTAAACTCCTAAGCCAAGTATATTCTAACTGAGTAGTCCTCCAATAATTTGAGAAATTTTCCCATTTAGTACCAATCTTATCTTTACACTTTTCAGCTGCAGAATTTACGTCAAATAGAGTTCCATATGCATCGAAAATTATTGCTTTAATATTTTTCATAAATTACTTTCTTGATATGAGTAATATTAGAATATTTTTCTCTGAAAGTTTATCTCTTAATTTAACTTCTTCACTTGCTAAACCACAATCACATTATTTGACGAAAGTCATGCGAGTGAAAATTGGAGAAAATTTTTCTTTATTTAATAAAACTGGTGAATGGTTAGCCAAAATAGACAACATTTATGATGGAAAGGTAGAATTTAGCATTAAGGAACAATTAAGAAGAAAAGAAAATTCCCTGGACATTTGGTTAGCATTTTCACCTATTAAATCAAATTATTCAAATTTTATGATTCAGAAAGCTACAGAATTAGGAGTTACAAAATTTTTCCCTATAATTTTTGAAAGGACAATTGTTAGAAAAATTAACTCTGAAAGATTGGAAAAAATAATTATAGAGGCAACAGAACAGTCAAATAGATTGAACCCTCCGTATTTAGAAAAAACTCAAAATTTGAAAGCTTTTTTAGAGAAAAATCAAAGTACAATGGATCTAATTTTTACAGATCTTAATTCTAACAACAAAAAAATCGAAGTAGATAAAAAAAGCAAAAAACCTTTGTGTATTATAATTGGACCCGAAGGAGATTTTTCTGAGAAGGAAAGAGAAGTTATTTTAAATTTTAAAGATGTAAAATCTGTTAAGATCAGTGACAATATATTGAGGTCAGAGACAGCAGTTATATCTTCAATATCAATTCTTAATTATATCTTAAATCTATAAATATTTATTAATCAATTTGATAGATTTTTTTATGTCGTCTCTGTGAGAAATCTTGGCAATATATTTTCCATCTTTTAAAAGTATCACAGGTGAACTATGATCAATATTATAATCACCATTTTCAAAAAATATTTTTTGACTAATTATTCCCCAAGATTGTGAAAGTAAAAAAATTTCGCCTGGATCTCCAGTAATTCCAACAAATTTATTATCAAAATTGCTAAGATAATCTTTTACTACTTCAGGAGTATCTCTTTTAGGATCAACGCTAATAAAAAATACTTTTATATTTTTTTTTTTATTTTTCTTAATTCTATTCATAACTATATCCATTTTATTTAATGTCATTGGACATATGTCAGGACAATTTGTAAAACCAAAAAAAATTGCAGTCAAAGGTCCGTTAAAGGACTCTTGAGTTATTATATTATTGTTCATATCTTTAAGCTCAAAATCTGAGCCCTTGAATGCTGCGACTGATTGATCTTTTTGTTCTTTCATTGATAAAAAGACAGGAAGCATTAAAAATAAGAATATAGTTAAGCATCCTGTTAATACCACAATGGAGGTTTTTAATTTCATTATTGTAAAATTATATATTCGGACTATATAAATAATATGTCTTTGATAAAGAAATTATTTGGCGCATTAACTGAGAAACCTTGGGAACAAAACCAAGCAGTTATAGATAGTGGCCACTCAGGCAAAACATTTGAAATATCAAATCAAATGTCAGCAGTAATAATTATATTTGGAGTGAGCACAACTTTATTTAGTTTAATTTTCACTGGTTACCTTTACTCACTTCCACCCGAACAAGACACAACTTTTATTCTTAAAGAAAATTTACTTTGGATAAATACATTAGTTTTAATTTTAGTAACAATATTTTTTAATAAGATAAGCAAAGATTTAAAAAATGGAATTACAAGTTCAATTAAAAAGAATTTAATTTATGTTGGTGGACTAAGTTATATATTTTTATTCCTTCAATTAGCTCTATGGTATCAATTAATGCAAACTGGAAATTTTGTTTCAACTAATACCTATTTCTCATCTTATTACTTCTTCACTGCGTTGCATGGTATACATTTGTTAGGAGGACTTTTTTTCTGGGGTAAAGTAAGTTCAAGAATTTTTAAATCAGAGGAGAGTGAATACAAAAAAGAAGAAAAAAGTATTAATGCACTTTCATTATACTGGTTGTTTTTATTTATTGTTTGGTTAGTATTTTTTACAATAATGTTTGCTTACAATGATACTGTAATTGAATTTTGTAAATCTTTAATTGCTTAGATTAATTCTAAAGAAATAAAACTAACACA
>LULJ01001901.1_pt1 | contig 13870 bp, 14 predicted proteins | sample 728171 | NCBI WGS metagenome assembly LULJ01 (sample SAMN03860292, study PRJNA289734) | marine metagenome | biome: seawater column; feature: ocean; material: water; isolation source: Red Sea water column Station 169 - depth 25m | place: Saudi Arabia: Red Sea | collected 2011-10-15 | depth 25 m
GTTATCATCTTGGCAACAGGTGGAAAATCATTTGAACCAAAAATAGAGGGCAAAGAAAGTGCTCACGTAATTACTGCGTGGCAACTATTAGAGGGCAAAGCTAATGTAGGCTCACGAGTAGTAATTGCCGATTGGCGTTGTGATTGGGTTGGTTTGGGAGTGGCTGAGCTATTAGCACGGCAAGGCTGTCATGTAAGACTAGCATGCAACGGTATGGTTCCGGGGCAAACTATTAATCAGTATGTCCGTGATAATTGGCTAGGCACCTTACATAAACTAAACGTAGAAACACTTACTCACTTGAGGTTACGTGGCGTCGACTCTGACGATACTTATTTTCAACACACTTTGAGTGAACAGCCCGTTATTTTAAATGATGTTGATACCCTTGTGACTGCATTTGGTAGTGAAGCCACAAATACTCTCGAAAAAGACCTCAGAAACAAAGTTCAATCTGAGCTTTATGTGATTGGTGATGCATTAAGCCCGCGAAGCGTAGAAGAAGCTATTCTCGATGGCCTCAAAACCTCAGCCAAAATATAAACACAGTACTTTAAGAGTTAGCAATACTTCTCAGGACCTATCCACTGTTTGTCAGAATATCTATCACCTTGTGCCCACCCAACTGGAAGTACTTCCTCAATTTGCAACATCTGTTTAGTTGAGAGTTTCAACCGGGCGCCATCACAATGCTCTCGGAAATGTTTAACGGAACGGGTTCCTGGGATTGGAATAATATGTTTGTTCTTATTCAAAAGCCATGCAATCGCAAGTGTGGCCGCAGCAACCCCATTTTGAGCTGCAAGATCCCTGAATTTTCCCGTAGCTTTAATATTGAAGGTAAGATTTGGTTCATTAAAACGTGGATTTTTACTTAACCAATCCATTTTTTCTACTTCAACTGATGAGTGCGGTCTGTCGGTAAGCAAGGATCTGCCCAACGGCGAAAATGCAACGAGTGCTGTGCCAAGCTCTGCAGTAGTTTGCACTAAACCTAATTCTGGACTTCGTACTGAAAGGGAGTACTCGGACTGAACGGCCGCGACATGATGAATAGATGCCGCTCGCCGCAGTGAGGATGGCGCAATTTCTGAAAACCCAAAGGACCGAATTTTCCCTGCTTTTACAAAACTTGCAAGGGTTTCAGTTACCTCCTCTATAGGAGTATTCTGATCGCGGCGATGGATGTAGTACAGATCAATGCTTTCAACTCCCAAGCGTTTTAAGCTGCCATCCAATTCTTTTTTTAAATAATCGGGACTGTTGTCAAATTCCGTTTTGCCAGTTTGAATATTGCCTTTAATTCCTACTTTGGTTGCAATCGAGAAAAGAGTGTTTCGTTTTGAGCCTTGTTTGGCGAGAAAACTACCAATCGCAGCCTCGGATGCTCCAGCTCCATAAACGTTTGCCGTATCTATATGCGAAATCCCCTGATCCAAAGCCTCAGCCAATATCGTATGTGACTCTTGTTCATTCGTAGGGCCATAAAAATTACTAAATGACATGGCACCTATTCCGATAGCAGACACGTCAGCACCGTATTTACCGAGCTTTCTTTTTTCCATAAGTAAAAATCCTTTTAAGCTTCATGGATCACTCTTACCAGAACTTCTGTCAACAAACTAAAAAGAATGGACAAAAATTCAAGTGATATGCAAAGATTGAAGACAGACAAGACCAAGGTTGAGGACTAATGACTAATAAGCAACAACCTATTCTATTACTACCGACTAATGAAGACACTACGGGACCCTACTTCCCAACCTATTTCAGCGATGAGAGCTATGAAGATCTTACACAAATTCATTCCGGTGTTATTGCAGGTCCTACGGGGCAACACATAATTTTGCGAGGCAGTGTACTTGATCGCAACGGTAAACTTGCAAATGGGGTACTGCTAGAATTCTGGCAGGCAAATGCAAAGGGTATCTATCGCAATCCTTCGTCTGAGAACCATCCAGATTTAGATCCATGGTTTGACGGATATGGTCGGCTACGTAGTACGACTGGTGAATATACTTATCGAACTATACTCCCTGGTGCGTCGAAAGATCGAGCACCAAATATCACCGTAACCATTTTTTCAGATGGTATAAATCGTATAGTAACACAAATTTTCTTTGCTAATCAGAAAGCAAACGAAATAGATCCTCTTTTAAAAACCCTAAGTGACCAAGACAGAAAGCGGCTTACTGCAAAATATGAAGGACCTTCTCCAGATGGTGCAGACGTTTATAAACTTGATATCATTATGGCAGGCGACAACGAAACGCCCTTTTTTGACGATTTTCTAAGTTAGCATAGGTAAGAATTATGACCAGAATTGGGCGACAATTAAGCATCGGAAAAACTGATAATACTTCGGATCAACGCACTCCAAGAAAAAGGCTTCGCTTGATACCAACCGATGTAAGAGAAAGTTTTGTGCCGGTCATCCCCGCCAAAGCCGTTCAGCGGCAAAATGAATGGGATCTCACCCGCATAGCCCAAAACCGTCCTCGCGCTGAGGGATCTCCGATAGAAGTAAAAGGAACGGTCCGTAATGAAAATGGCACCCTACTACGAGGTGCATTGATAGAAATTTGGAACGCAAACCACTACGGTCGTTACCGTCATGTGGAGGATCATTCTGGTCTAAAGCTTGATGAAAATTTCTTTGGTATCGGTCGTGTTATTACTGATGAATATGGAAACTATCGCTTTTGGACAATAAGCCCAGGTGCTTATCTAGCAAGACCAGATATTGGAAGATGGCGACCAAAACACATTCATTTGTCAATTAGCTGCGGTTCATCTCGATTAATCACTCAAATGTACTTCCCAAATGAACCAAACAATGCTTCTGATCCAATGGCGGTACTGATGGGCGATTCATTTGACCGAAACTTGGGAAAACCCTACGAAACTATAATTCCAGAAGTGGATCGAGGTTACGATTTTGATATTGTCGTAGGTGGAAAGAACGCAATATTTTTTGAGTAGTTTTTCAATAAGTTTATCTTATTATACTTCAGTGGCTCTATCATACCGTTTAAGTCGATGAGAGCTAACTGAGCCTAACGTGGCAAACAAAGCAACTCCTGCAATCATTGCAGCAGGTGTCCCATCAAAAAACTGGCCAACGATTGCGGCCAGAAGAACAGATCCTATGGTGGCAATCGCACTGACCAAACTTGCTGCAGTTCCTGCAATGTGCCCAACAGGCTCCATAGCAAGCGCAGTGAGATTTCCCATTGTCAAGCCAGCTTGAAAGAAAATACTGAACATCCAGAACAAAAAACAGAAAAAACCAAATTGACCTTCGAAATACCCAGTCCAATAGACCAAAAAAACTATAGCGCTAAAGCAAACCTGCGCTCTGAATGCAATACCTGTGAGCATTCGCATTCCCAATTTGCGTACAAGCCGAGCATTCACATAACTCGACGACGACGCCAGTAATGCTATTGTTGCAAACCAATATGGAAAAGTTGATGCGCGATTAAATATTTGCTCGAAGACTGGTTGGATTAGGAATATACCTATAAAAAGTATCCCATATGCAAAAACTAATGTGGTAATAGAGGTAAGTATCATTTGATTAGATAAAACTTCCTTAAATGCAAGACCTACCTGTTTTAGATTAAATTCAATACGTTTTTCCTTTGTAACACTCTCATCTATTCTGAACGCCATCCACATTGTGCTAGCGGCAACAAACGCTATGAACATAAGAAAAATGAAGCGCCAATTAAATGCAAGCATTACAAATGAGCCCAAAAGTGGTGCTATAGCCGGAACAAGAGCGAATATGATCATTATAAAAGATGAAATGCGAGCCATTTCACGACCTTTATAGAAATCGCGAACTAAAGCTTGAGCAACCACACGAGGTGCCGATGCTCCAACACCTTGAAGGAACCGGGAAATCAAGATCACTTCCAAACTTGGAGACAAAACACAAACTGCTGAGGTAAAAATATATAAAGACGCACCGTAGTAGATAATCGGCTTACGCCCAAAACTATCTGAGAGCGGCCCGACAATTAAAGTACCAGCCGCCATGCCAGCTACAAAAAACGATAATATCATTTGAGCATTATTAGGGCGCAGCGGCGTAAGCTCATCTGCAATTATTGATAAAGCAGGTAACATTCCATCAATTGATATGGCTACCGTTGCTACTAACATTGCCATAATGGCAACAAATTCGGCTGTTGAAATTCGCAACGACGGACCTCTCCTAAAGTGCAAATCTTGATACCGACATCAGTTTGCACTTCAGCTTCCTACAGCAAAGCATTTGAATGTGATAGTCACAAAGAATTAGAAAATAGCTAAATTTTGGATGCAATTTTTAGGTTTTGGACAATAATAATTTTTATACCTCTAAACCATCCATTACTTTCTTTGCAGCCCTGAAGCATTCTAAAGCCTGAGGCACGCCACAGTAAATACCAATAACATGTATAATGGCTCTAATTTCTTCAGCACTGACACCATTACTTATTGCACCCCTGCAATGAATTTCCCATTCATGCATTTTCCCAAGTGCACCGATCATCGATAAGTTCATCATAGATCTGACTTTCGGAGGAATCACTTCATCACCCCACCCGAAACCCCAACACCAGGCAGTCATTGCTTCTTGGAAAGGTCGGGTAAAATCGTCTGCAGCCTCCAGATTGCTCTCCACATAACAAATAAATCTTCATCAAAAACGCTCATTTCCAATTACTCTCTCTAATCATTGCAAAAATATCAGTCAAACAAGCGAAGCACATATTTGAACTCGTGACCTCAGTCTAGATAATAATTTTCCGCAAGTAGAAGCCTCAGCCTTAAAGCCACTGGAACCAGTCGGTCCAGCAGCACCGTCTGTAGTAATCCAGTTTCGAAACTGCGAAGACTTTCGAACAAAATGTCCATTGGAAGCTTTTGTATCATACCACTTGTCGACCCATTTGCCTTCTTGCAGTAATCTCATTGGTTGTCCCTACTTCAATGATCTTGCGGTTTAATAAATTGATTGTTACGCAAGTCAGTGAAAGCTTGGTGTAATTCCTCTTGCGTGTTCATAACAATAGGACCATGCCAAGCTACCGGCTCACGAATAGGTGATCCTGCTACTAGTAGAAACCGCATTCCCTCGGGACCTGCCCTTACTACTATCTCGTCACCAGTGCCGAAGCGTACCAAAGTGCGATTGCCAGATAGGTCGCGAATATTAAGCTCTTGGCCAAGAACTTCTTTTTCCAGTAAAACACCCTGCGGGTCTGAAGCATCTGCAAATTTACCGGATCCTTCGAAGATATATGCAAACGTGTTGCGGTATGTATCAACTTTCAATGCTTTTCTAAGCCCAGCAGGCAATGATATATCGAGATATAGGGGTTCTGCTGCTATCCCATCAACTGGACCGGTTTGTCCCCAAAAAGAGCCCGTTATGACCCGTACTCGAGTACCATCATCATCAATAATTTCTGGAATTTCTTTTGCACCAACATCTTGATACCTCGGCGAGGTCATCTTTAGGCTACCCGGTAAATTTGCCCAAAGTTGAAATCCATGCATCTGCCCCATTGAATTGCCACTTGGCATTTCTTGATGCATAATACCTGATCCTGCTGTCATCCACTGCACGTCACCAGCCTTCAAGCTGCCAGTATTACCTAGGCTGTCGCTGTGGTCGACGGTTCCGTTAAGAACATAAGTAATTGTTTCGATGCCACGATGCGGATGCCAAGGAAACCCTCTGTAATAGGCTTCCGGGTTATCGTTACGAAAATCATCAAAAAGTAAAAACGGATCGTGGGCTTTTGGATCTTTAAACCCAAATGCTCTATGCAGATGAACCCCAGCACCCTCTATTGTTGGGGTTGCCGTGCCAGTTGATATAGCAGGTCTTAAAGACATAAAAATTCCTTCCTGATTTCTAAAAGGTCTATCTAGTACGTTTTGACATAAATAAGAGTTCTAAATGTTACAACAAGGTAGCCTAATATTTATTTTTAGACACCTAAAATAGAAATCGTTGGATATATTGAAGGTGCCACATATAAATATCTAATGTTTCAAAAGTGTCATTTAGATGAGGAGCCTACAGGTGTTTTTTCATATACTTGAGCAACTCGTTTTCCCATGGCGGGTTACAACCTTGCTTTTCACAATTTAGTGCTGCAGCCTTCCCGGCATAATGCAGCAAATCTGTTTTTTCATTAAGCTCCAGTAATGCTAGTTGGTTTAATTTTTCATTTTTAATAAGCCAAGCTAGTATCGATGCCATAAATGTATCACCTGCCCCCACGGTATCGGATAACTTTTCCAATGGATGTGATGGTAATTTATGCCACTTTTTTCCATGGAACACTGCAGAACCCTGCGCCCCTCTTGTAACTATAAGTAGCTCCGCGTTTGTAATCAGCTCCAATTCTGCTAGTGCATTCGTTTCATCCGCACTATCATTAAAAAGCCAGAGAAGGTCTTCATCACTTAACTTTAATATATCAACTTCAGTAATAAGATTTTTTATTCTTTGTCGATAGACATCAGGTTCTGCTATCAGTGATGGCCTGACATTTGGATCTAAAGATACTTTTACATTATTTTCCTTAGTTCTCTTTACAAACTCTTCCCAAATCAAAGCATCTTTCCCGCCTGTCAACGCAAGCGACCCAATATGAAAAATAGACACTTCCGAAGTTAGATTTTTTGAGAGAGAGTCCAGAGTTACTAATCGCTCTGCCGTCCCTTCCCTGTAGAAAGAGTATGACGGAATTCCATCCTCTATATGAACCATTGCTAATGAGGTAGGAGCCGTAACTCTTGGCCCAAGCAATGAAACATTAGAGTTTACCAAGTTTTGCGCTAACTGCTCGCCGTTTTTATCTTTAGAAATAGGGGTAACATAACCTACCTTTACTCCCTGCCTACCTGCAGCCCTTGCTAAATTATAGGGAGATCCTCCGGGCACAGCCTCTAATAAAGCATTCTCATTCTGGTTGTCGATTTGGATCATATCCATTAAATTTTCACCACCAACGAGTATCATTTTTTACCTTTAAGGTTTACACAGCTAATTGTGCCATTTTAATTATCCATATCAAACAGTTCAATGGGTTTCCATAAAAAACATAATATTTTCATAATGTTACACTAAACTGATCATAAGACTTTTAATTCTTAGAGTAACAAAAATGACCTTTAAGCGCCTCTAAGTTGGCAACGGCTGATCTATTACGCTAGATAGATCCAATAGAAAGAACTACAATCCCACAAAGACTAGCAGCCATCAATAGGTTCACCCATTTTTGCGCTGAACTTGAAAGATTTAACTCATGAATTTTACAGCCGGCATAAAGCCACGCCAGGTGTAAAATTATCCAAATAAAATTCATAATGAGGAACTTCAAACTAATTTCAATTGTGAAACTATCAGGATAAAATGCGAAGCCTGTGAAGAAGGTCGTGTGTACTGCATACGCTTTAGGATTTATGAACTGCAGGGTCATTCCAGTCATAAAACCAGGTGCTTTGATCATTTCAATAAAGGAAATTTTTGAACCAGCAAGAGCTATACGAAATGCTAGATAGCCAAGATAAGCAGCTGATAAAAATAAAAGAATTGTGCGCACAACTGGCTCCGCCAAAAGAATAGCGGCCAAACCAGTAATTACTGCTACGCTCACAATGACGTGACCCAAAAACAGGCCAGCCATGTATAACAAACCTTGCCTCCAACCAAATGCTGCGCCCACACCTGCTAATGACAAAACCCCAGGACCAGGTGTTACAAACATTAAAAATGAAACAGTTGCAAAAACTAACATTTAGTAGCTTTTAATCGATTTCTATTAACATTCAATTTTGCCCAACTGATAAATTAAAGTGAAAGCGCATACGGAGAAATCAACACAAAACTCGTGTTCAACCAATTAAGCCCGAGTTTCCATCCTCAAGCACCCAAATGTCAAAGCTATAAATGCTGCTGTCCCGCTTCAGTCACTCTAGGAACCAATGCTTTAACCAAATCCTGCATATCAATCTGCCCAATGGGTTCTTCTCCATCAAGAACCCTGAATTTAGAAGAAGTATCCCCCTCGGAACGTGCTATTAAAGACTCCAAAGTGTCGGATGGACTGACATCACCAGCGTATTTAGATTTTTTATCCATTGGCGTCATTACTGAACGCACTCGTAAAACACGAGCTCGATTAATATCGCTTACAAATGCCTCAATATAGGGGTCAGACGGAGTTAACAAAATACTCTGTGGATCTCCCTGCTGAACAACAGCTCCATCCTTTAAAATAACAAGATGATCAGCCAAGCGGAGAGCTTCATCTAAATCGTGAGTTATGAATATAATTGTCTTTTTTAGCTCAACATGCAACTCAAGCAACAGTCTTTGCATATCACTGCGGATTAAAGGATCAAGCGCAGAAAATGCCTCATCCATTAACATGATATCAGAATTCGACGTAAGTGCCCGCGCAAGACCAACCCTCTGCTGCATTCCTCCAGAGAGTTGGTAGGGATAGTGCTTCTCAAAACCACCTAAGCCTACTCGGTTGATCCAAACTTGCGCCTCTGCATGACGCTCACTTTTAGAAACTCCACGTACTTCTAACGGCAGTGCTGAATTATCAAGCACAGTGCGGTGCGGAAGAAGAGCAAATTTCTGAAAAACCATAGACATATCCGTGCGACGTTTATCACGAAGTTCATCTTGATCTAATAATAGGGCGTCCTCACCATCAATTAGCACCTGTCCATCAGTTGGTTCAATTAGCCTGTTTATGTGCCGAATAAGTGTAGACTTGCCAGACCCAGACAGTCCCATTACCACCGTTATGGCGCTCTCGTGAATATCTATTGATATATTCTGCAAGCCTAAAACATGACCAGTGTCATTCAACAAGGCTTCTTTTCCCATACCCGCTTTGACTTTCTCAAGCGCAGTTTTAGGATCTGAGCCAAAAATCTTGTAAAGATTACGAATTTCTATTTTAGGAGAATTTACCATTTGGTGCCCGATTTATTTAAAAGTCTGATCACTAGATACTCGAGCAATCGCTGCTTTGGACACTCGGTCTAAAATTACTGCGAGCAGAACTATACCTAATCCTGCTATCAAGCCCACTCCCAACTCTAGGTTCCTAATCCCTCGAAGCACCAAAACACCAAGACCAGGTGCCGAGACCAACGATGCGATGACAACCATAGCCAAGCTCATCATAATAGTTTGATTTACGCCAGCCATGATATTTGGAAGCGCGAGTGGCAACTCAATACCAAAAAGCTTTTGCCTGGATGACATGCCAAAGGCATTAGCTGCCTCAACCACATCCTGATCTACAAGCCGGATGCCAAGATCTGTGAGCCGTATAACTGGGACAATCGCATAAACAATTATTGCAATTCCATATAACTTTGGCTCTGTGACACTGAAAAGAAAAATCAGTGGTATTAGATAAACAAATGTTGGAAGTGAAAGCGGTTGGATTTGGCCATTGCAATTCCAACGGGCACTCCCAATATAATACATATTCCGGTACAAACAGCAATAATTGCGAGCGTCTGTAAAGCAGCATCAAGGTGATCAATAAATGCCAAAAATGCGAATGAAACAGTTACAAATGTTGTCACCGCAACAGACCTGCAAACGTACCACACAAACATTAATATTAATGGGACAACTATCCACCATGGAGCAGCCAAAAATATAAATAACGCACCCTCTAAGAGCCAAGAGAGTGGCTGCGTTAATGGGTCCAAGACTGTTTTTAAGACGTCTTTTGCGTTTAGGAATGCCTCTTCTACTCCAGCGGTAAATTCTCTAGATTGCGGAAATGATGGGCATGCCTTATAAAGTTCATCCATTGATGGAAAAGGGAAAAGAGGCCCCTCGTCTGCGGCGTCTGGGTTAGTCTTCGCCAACAAACTTGCCATCGTCATCTTTGCGCTGCCAGCAGATGCATCGCACCATTCCCTTAACCCAAAGGCATTAAACAAACCGTCATAAAAGGCCATTTTTTATTCCCTATTACAACGAAGGCACAAATTTTCTGTGCCTTCGTTTACTTAGTATTTGTCGATTATATTATTGTAGCAATGCCGCTAGCTTGCCCCGCGCCGCATCATTGATCCAACTACCCCAAAGCTCTTGTTGGGTTGACAAGAAGTAAACGGCAGTCTCATCACCTGAAGCACCTTCTGCATCTTGCCATGCCAGAAGACTGTTCATCATTTCATTTGTGAATGAAAGATTTCGCATCAGATCTGTCTCAGCCGGATGTGAGGACTCAAATTCACTTGTTACAACGGTCGTAACGACGCTACTCGGCCATGATTGCATTGTAGGAGTCGCGCAGTCTTTGTCTGAATTACAAGCCTGCTTGCTAGGATCGTGAGGACCCAAGTCCACTTGCACCATTGGAAATTTCCCCATTACCAAACTAGGTGTCCAGTAGTATCCAAACCAAGGCTCTTTCGCAGCGTACGCCGCACCAATTGAAGCGGTAAGAGTTTCACCCGATCCATGCACGAAATCTTCAATGCCAGCTGCTGCAAACCCGCCACCTTTTGCTACATTTGTGGCCACAGTCTGACAATTCCATCCAACTGGGCAATTATGCATTCTGTTTCCAACTAAATCAGGGTTGGCTAGTACACCCTCAATTGTCGTCAACTCAGGATGAGCCTGTGCCAAATAAACTGGTATAAATAGGCCCTCTAAGCCGCCGTCGGAAAGAACTCTCGTTAGTTCATTTATTTTTCCTGCTTCCAGAAGTGGAACATAAGCGGGTGCTCCGTTAGTCCAAAGCTCTGTTATTATATCAGGCTTACCAGTCTCACTAACTGAGGCAAGCGCTGGCACAGAAGCAGAAGGCACAGTGGTAACCGAGCAGCCATACCCTTGCTCAAGCAAAAACTTAGCAACCTGCGTTACAATAATAGCTGATCCCCAATCCATTTCAGTAATTGTAACTTCACCGCATTCCTGCGCTTGCGCAGAACCCGCGTTGAGTCCTATTAACAAAGCACACGAAAGTGCCACCTTTTTGATATTTAACATATAATCCTCCCGTTTATGTTTATTTTATCAAAGTTCAATTTCACTTTTAATTTGTCTACAATTACGTAACGGTATTTCTCCAAGAAATCAAATGTCATAATTACTCACATTTGGAGTAAAAAGGCATTGCCCCAACTAAACAAATGATTTTTGTCAACCTCTCGCATATGGTTGCAAAAATTTCACTTAGTCAGAAACCTACATATTTTCAAAATATTGATTACTCCAATTCTCAAATAAATTTGTCTGCTAAAAATTATGTTACTTATCAACCGGAACTTGGATTAATGCATCGATAGCAGAAACTGTGTCTCGATAAACAAAAAGAGGGTTTATTTCAATTTCGGTTATAGTTTTGCCGTGGTCTTGATAGGCAATACACAGTTTATATATTTCTTCAGCCACTTTTGGGATATCTACAGCTGGCCGACCTCGAAATCCTTCAAGTAAACGCCTCACTCGCAAACTTTTGAGTGCACGGATTATATCAGCAGGGCTGGTTGGCAAAAGCAAGGTAGCAGTATCGGCCATTAACTCAACCAAAACGCCCCCACTGCCTAGTACCAAAGCAGCACCAAATTGAGGATCTTGACGCAAGTTTATAATGAGTTCAGCCACAGGGTTGGGCGACATTGCCTCAACTAAAAATAATTCACTAGCAGCATCAGCATCATAGGCAGTTACATCAATTCTCATCTTTTCGACTGCAAGCTTTAACACCTCCTCATCTTTTAGATTTAGCACTACTGCTCCAGCTTCGGTTTTGTGTACCAGTCGTGGACTTATCATCTTTAATGCCACTGGGTATCCCACCTCAATTGCCGCCTCACCTAATTTGTGGGGCGATACAGTCTTCCCTTTGGGTACATTAAAATTATGATTTATTAACCATCGCTTACTATCATTCTCTGGCATTACTTTTTGCTCGCCGCTGGGGTAAGATGGTAACAAATATTCAGGCTTCTCGGATAAAATGCGGGAGCGGGCTTGATTCCAATCAGCTGAGTCTCGAATGGCGTTCAATGCCTCATGAATACCCTGCATAGGAGCCACGCCTTTCGTAATCAAGAGTTGCCGGGTTTCTAAATCCATATTTTCAGGCAAAGTCGCACAAATTATTGCTGGCAAACCCTGTTCCTTACTTGCCCGCGCGAAAGCCATAGCATCATTTCTGTAATAAACTTTAGAACTGTCAATCTCAGCTGCCGGGTAATCTTGTACTAAAACCGCAGTGTCAGCTTCAATCGCTGAAATTGCCTTTGCAAATACTGGGTAAGTCATCTTTGCGTGTCCCCAAATTGGTGTTGTGTAGTCAAGCGGATTGGAGACCGTGGCAATGTCGGGCAACAGGGCTGACAATTCCGTTTGTTGTGTACTTTTAAACTCCGGAAAAGTTAGATCAATTTTTTTACCTATTTCCTGCTTCCCTTTAGGCGTTCCAACTACACAGAGGAACTTCAAAGTTTCTAATAATTGCGAAGGGTTTGTTACGCTTATAATACCTACCCGCTGGAACAAAGCCTCATAAAGCTCGGCTGAGCCTGAGAGCGAGCCAGTATGACTTACGGTCAGGTTCGATCCAATAGCGGAACTTCCAGTTTTTAGTACCACCACCGGTTTACCCTTGGTCAAAGCTTTTATGGCCGCTTTCTCAAATTTCGGGATATTTTGTAAGCCCTCTAGGTGCAACCCAATAGCTCGCACAGCCGGATCATCCGCAAAGAATTCAAGCAGATCCTCAGGCCCCAAAACCGCCTGGTTGCCGGCCGAAACCATGTAAGCTAGAGGCAAAGAGCGCTGGCTCATCGTAATATCTGACGAAAACATACCTGATTGAGTTATAATCGCAGCGCCATAACCAGGGGACCATCCTCCATGTTCAAAAGACCATAGCGCAGAGTTGTCGATATAATTTATAACACCATAACAGTTAGGACCAATTAAGGCCATGTTTCCAGTGGCTTCTATTAAGTCTAATTCTATTTGATTATTCCCAGCCTCTTTGAAACCTGCAGAAAAACAAACCACCCCACCAGCCCCCATATCCGACAAGGTGCGAACTGCTCCAACGACATCACTGGCAGGAATAGCTAGATAAACAGCGTCAGGTGCTACCGGCAATTCTTCTATGGACGCTACACATGGAACACCTTCAAGGTCAGATCGCGTAGGATTTACGGCAAACATTTCCCCACCAAAACCTCGGCGGCGGGCCTCATGAATTGCAATAATGGCGTAACGGCCGCCAATAAAAGCAATATGGCGTGGCTTTAAAAGCCTTTTGAAATTTTCTCGACGCTGAGGTGTCATGCACCCAGCGGTCGCAGAATTGAACGGGTAATAATGTGACGTTGAATTTCAGAGGTGCCATCCCAGATCCGCTCCAACCTACTATCACGCCAAAACCGTTGTATCGGCATTTCCTCCATCAGCCCCATGCCACCAAAAATTTGGACTGCATCATCAGCAATATTATTTAACATCTCAGAACAAAATACCTTAACCATAGCCGCATCAGCATCACTCATAGAGCCATTCTCTGCGCGCGATACGGCATCTTTGACCATCAAATCTGCTGCTCTGAGATTTATAGCGCCATCGGCCAAACGAAATCCTGTGGCCTGAAATGCACCGATAGGCTTACCAAATTGTTTTCGGTTTGCAGCCCAGTCTGTCGCCATACTTAAAATACGCTCAGCTTTCCCACAGCACGTAGCGCCAACCCAAATACGCCCCATGCCTAACCATTTTCCTGCAAGCTCAAGACCGTGACCTTCTTCGCCTAAAACTTTCTCTGAGCAAAGGCGCACATTA
>LULJ01000994.1_pt1 | contig 13857 bp, 16 predicted proteins | sample 728171 | NCBI WGS metagenome assembly LULJ01 (sample SAMN03860292, study PRJNA289734) | marine metagenome | biome: seawater column; feature: ocean; material: water; isolation source: Red Sea water column Station 169 - depth 25m | place: Saudi Arabia: Red Sea | collected 2011-10-15 | depth 25 m
CCTTAAAATAGTCTCTGATTTTAGTTGTTTAGATCTTGATCTTTTAATCGGAATAGAAAGGCAGAAGAAAACTATTTATGATAATACGATAAACTTTGCTGAAGGAAATTTTACAAATAATGCTTTGTTATGGGGATCTAGGGGAAATGGTAAAAGTTCTCTGATTAAATCAGTTTTTTATGAAATAAATAAAAAGAATAAAAATTTAAAATTAATTCAATTAAATAAAAATAATATTTTTGATATCGAAGTTATTTACGAAAAATATGCTAATTTAAAAGGTTATAATTTTATCATTTTTATTGATGATTTATCATTCGAAAAAATTGATAGTGATTACAAAATAATTAAATCAACATTAGATGGGAGTATTCAAAATCAACCTAAAAATATTGTTCTTTATGTAACCTCTAATAGAAGGCATTTAATGCCAAGAGATATGATAGAAAATGAAAGATCTTCTGCTATTCATACAGATGAAAGTGTTGAAGAAAAAATAAGTTTAAGTGATCGTTTTGGTCTATGGATTGGCTTTCATAATATTTCTCAAAATGATTTTGTTAATATAATTTTTAAGTATTGTGAAAAGTTTAAATTACCTTTTAATGAAAAGACTGAAAAAGAAGCAATTAAATGGAGTTTACAAAGAGGTAATAGAACTGGTAGATCAGCATGGCAATTTATTATTAATTATGCAGCTGAAAATAATAAAAAAATAGATTTTTAATTTTATTCAAAATCAAAATTTATTTTTTCTAAACCTGATACTCCGTCCTTTAAATGATAAATATTTACTTGATCAAGCTGCTCAACAAATCCATTAGCTAAAATTGAAGATATGTCTCCATTTTGGCTTATAAAAATAACTTTCTCTCCTATTTGAACATTTTCTTTATACTTTTCAAAAAAATCTGGAAAAAAATTACCATTTTTATCAAATGCTGTTATCTGTATTGCTCCTGGGATTTTATTTTTATTAGTTATTTGATCTTCATTTCTAATATCTATAATTTTAAAATCATCAGTCATCGCTAATTTTAATTGGTAACCATCTATTTCCTTATATCCAGGTGGAATTACTTTTATTACTTCAATATCAAAAATAAGATTTGATTTTGGTGGAATTAAATTTCCTGCCCCACTTTCTCCATAAGCTAATTGATAAGGAATAAATATTGTTCTTTTTCCACCCTCTCTCATACCAAGTAACCCAGTTTCCCAACCTAGGATTACTTTCCTTACTCCTATTTGAAAATCAAAAAATTGCCCCCTATCATATGAACTATCAAAAACAGTATTATCCTCGAGTCTACCCATTACCTATAGTTTCATTTAAGATCTTAACTTCGATAGAAAAAGATTTATAGCTAAAAAAGAAAATAAATAAAAATAATAAGATTTTATACATTAATTTGCTTCCTTTAATTGTTTTATTTGCGAAGGTAATGAAACAATTCCACTTAAAACTATAAATATTGCTCCAATATAAGCATATAAATTCATATATTCATTAAATATAAATATTCCAACTAAAGATGACCATAAAACCTGAAGGTAAACTAAACTAAATACTGATGCATAATGTTTTTGTGCAATCTTAAAAGCAGTAGTTGCAAAAAACATTGCTGAATTAATAAATAATGCAGCAGTTGAAATTAAAATAAATTCAAAAAGAGTTACTTTTAATGGATTCATAAAAAATAAAGGTATTGAAATAAAGTGAACAAAGAAACCGCCATAAAGAAAATACCCAATATTTGTAGTTACATGATTATATTTATTTACAATAAATGTTGTAATTGTAATTAATAATACACCAATAAGAACAATTAGATAATAAATATTAAAGCTTTCAAATCCCGGCTGTATAACAAATAGCACACCTAAAAAACCAATGAACAAAGATATGTAAGTTAAAAAATTTAATTTTTCATTTAGTAAAAAAATGGCAAATATTGTTCCCATCAATGGAGCAGTCATATTTAATGTTGTGAATTCTGGAAGTTTAATTTGTTCAAGTGTTATAAAGGCAATAAAAGGCAAAGGAATATTTAAAAAACCTCTGAAAATAGGTGGAAAATAATTAGTGCATTTTATATTTTTTTTTAAAGTTCCATTAAAAAATAAATATAAGGGGAAACATAAATAAATGGGTATTCCATAAAAGATGAAATGATAAAATTTTACATCTGTTTGGGATAGATAGTTTATTATTGCATCATTTGTTACAAAAAAAATTCCAGCAAAAAATAAAAGAATTGAAGAATAAACTATACTTTTTTTCATATAATGAATTGAAGGATTGTATGATAAAAAAAAGTACTTATATTGATACTTCAATGAATACAAATGAAATAAAAACTTATCGACTTATTATTAAAGGAAAAGTTCAGGGAGTGGGCTTTAGACATTGGTTTAGTGATTTAGCAATATCTTTGGGATTAAATGGATATATTCAAAATAAAGAAAGTAAAGATGAAGTAGAGGCCATAATTCAAGGAGATATGCAAAGTATACTATCTATTACTGAAAAAGCGAAAGATGGTCCGTCACTGGCTCTAGTTGAAGGAGTTATTCCAAATAGTATCATTAGTAATGTTAAGTATTCAGGTTTTATAGTTAAATACGAAACTTAATTAAAAACTTGCTTTATAGTTTTATGAAGAGAATCAAATATTTCATCAATTTGATTTTTAGTAATTATGAATTGAGGACACAAAACAATTGCAGGACCTAAAGGTCTGCAAATTAATCCATTATCAATTGATAAATTAGCAACTTTATCTCCCATATTAAGATGACCTTCAAATGGTTCTTTTGTATCTTTATTTTTTACCATCTCTAATGCAGCCATAAGACCTATACCTCTAGTTTCTCCAATGTGTTCATAATCATTAAATTCATTTAATCTTTCAAAAAAATAGGGTTCCATCAACTTTACATTATCTAATAAACCCTCATTCATAATTACATCTATTGCTTTCAAAGCAATTGCACATCCAACAGGATGACCACCAGCTGTAAAACCATGTGGAAATTCTTCTGCTTCTTCTGATACTTCAACAAATTTATCTGAAAATTCTTTATTAACTATAACTGCACCCATAGGAAAGTACCCAGCTGTTAAACATTTAGATGAGATAATTATATCCGGTTTGATATTGTAGGTTTCACAACCCCATAAATTTCCAGTTCTACCAAATCCACAAATTACTTCATCTGCGATAAAAGGAATATTAAATTTTTTTAATATAGGCTGAACTAAATCAAAATACGATTTTGAAGGAGGTATACAACCTCCTGCACCTTGAACAGGTTCTGCAACAAAACCTGCAATAGTTTCTGGATCCTCTTTGATGATTTTTTCTTCTAAATTTTTGGCCATCCTAAGAGAAAATTCTTCTTCCGTTTCATTCTCTAATCCATATTTCCAATAATGAGGACATTCAATGTGAATAAATTCTTCAGATGGTAAACCAAACTCTTTATTATATGGTTTGGCTGTCATTGAAGAAGCTCCTAAAGTAACGCCATGATATCCATTAATTCTTGTTATAATTTTTCGTCTATTTGGCTTTCCAATTCTTGCATTTAACATCCATAACATTTTGACCATGGTGTCATTTGCTTCAGATCCTGAATTACAAAAGAATACACGACCTTGATCAAAAGGTGATACTTCAATAATTTTTTCAGATAGCTGCAACGTTTCTTCAGACAATCTTCCAAATAAAGAATGATAACCAGCAAATTTTTCATACTGTTTTTTTGCAACTTCAATTAATCCAGGATGGTCAAAACCAGCACACTGATTCCATAGACCAGAATTCCCATCTAGATATTTATTACCTTTAGTATCGTAAACATATATTCCTTTTCCATAAGAAATAACTAAAGGGCCTCTTTCATTTAATGACTTCAAGTCAGTAAATCCATATAAATGGCTGGAAGTATTTCTTTGTAACATATCAGTTAAATATTTTTTTTTATTATGAAAAGCAAGATTTTATTTTCAGTTGGGACGATAGGTGTACTTTTTATGATGGCTGGCCAATTATCATTCTCTATAAATGATAGTTATGTCAAACTTGTTGTAAAAAATATAGGTGATGACAATTCATTATATTCTGTAATTTTTTTAAGAGGTTTAGTTACATCAAGTCTATTAGGTTTATATTTAATTTTTTTCGAAAAAAAGAATTTAATTAAAATACTATCAATCAAAAGTTTTCATATAAGAGGTTTGTATGAAGTTTTAACGGCATTATTTTTTTTGGTTGGATTAATATTACTTCCAATATCTGAGGTTTATACACTTTTAATGACTAATCCTTTCTTTGTCACAATATTTGCTTTTCTTTTTTTGGGAGAGAAAGTTGGAATAAGAAGATGGTGTGCAGTTATCATTGGGTTTTTAGGTGTGCTAGTAGTTGTAAATCCACAAAATTTTCAATTTAATTATCTTTTAGTGTTACCAATTTTAGCTGCTATTTTTTTAACTATTAGAGATATTGCTACAAAAAGTTTAGCAACTAAATCAAATAGTGTTGAAATTACATTTGTGACAGCATTGTTAATTACTGGGTTTGCAGGGTTGGGTTCAATTATTTTTGGTTATCAAGTAAGCGGTGAAGATTTAAATTATATTCTTGCTTCTAGTATATTTGTTTTATTCGGATATTTATTTTCAGTATTAACAGTTTTTTATGCACCACTCTCATTAACGGCCTCTGCAAGATACAGTGTAATTATATTTGGTATGATTTTTGGGTATTTAATACTAGGTGAAACTCCAACTTATAATATGATTATTGGTGCAATAATTATTACATTAAGTGGTTTATTTGTAATCAAAAGAGAAAAAGAAATAGGTAAAATTAAATAAAAATTTACTGATCCTTACAAAAATTATAAACTTCTTCAACATGACCTTTAACTTTAACTTTATTCCAAGAATTTAGAATTTTTCCATTTTTATCGATTACAAATGTAGATCTATCTATCCCAAAATATTTCCTACCATACATAGATTTTTCTATCCAAATACCAAGTTTATCACAATTTTTTCCTTCATCCGAACCAAGTGGGTATTTCAATTTATACTTATCTGAAAATTTTTTATTCCGATCAACAGGATCTTTAGAAGCTCCTATTACATCAAAGCCAATTTTATTAAATTTTGTTAAATATTTCTGAAAATCTGCAACTTCTACTGAGCATCCACCAGTTAACGCCTTAGGGTAAAAGAATAAAACTGTTTTATTCTTTAATTTAGATGAATCAAACTCATTGTCGTTTGTTAATTGAAGTTTTATCTTAGGAATTTTTTTCATAATTATACTACTAGTTTAAGACCGTACCCAGCTTTTTTAACTCTTGTTTTAAAATAATTTTTATTAAATTTATTCAATGTTGGCTTTGTATTTATTTGATTTTCAACTTTAATTCCAGCTTTCTTAATAGAATTAATTTTATTTTTATTATTTGTAATAAGATTAACTTTATTTATTTTTAATAATTTCAGTATTCTAGCTGCAATATTAAAATCTCTTTCATCATCTAAAAAACCAATATTATGATCGGCGTCTATTGTATCCATACCCCTTGCTTGAAGAGAATAAGCTCTCATTTTATTAGCTAATCCTATTCCCCTACCTTCTTGTTCTAAATATAATATAATTCCACCATTATTTCTAACCATGTAATTGATTGATTGATTTAATTGTTCACCACAATCACATTTTAAAGAATGAAAAATATCACCTGTAAAACAAGCTGAATGTATTCTTAAATTAACAGATTTTTTATTTATTTTTTTTGGATTAACAATTATCGCTACATGTTTATCAGATCCAATATATGATTTGAATATTTTAAAATTAGAATTTTCGTTTTTTGGTAGTGGAACTTTTGCACTAGAAACTAATTTAATACTTTCACAAATTAATTCATTTTGCTTCAATAAATCTTTGTAATCGAATATTAAAATTCCATTCTTAAATCCAAATTCATTTATATTTTTGTAATATTTTTTATTAATTTTTTTAAAAACTAGCGATGGTATCATTTTAGCATTTTTGGAAAGATCAATACAAACATTATGAAAATTTTTAGCTTTGAATTTTTTAATATTGGTAAATTTAATTACTTTATTATTGCTAAGAGGATTGACAAATAAATTTATTATTTGATTTACATCTGTTTTGGGATTTATCTCAAAATAAATATTACTTTTAATATTCTTATTAAAAATTGATTGAGCTTTTTGTTTAGTAATAAGTAGATATTTTTCATCAATTAAGTGCTTATTGAATTGATTAAAAATTTTACTTTGGGAATGCTCTATATTAAAGAACATCCAATATTCCTTGTTATTTTGAATTATTAAGGGTCTTCCGGTCCTGAGTTCGTTAATTGCCCTATCTATTATAGTTCCTGTATTAGATTTGAAACTCATGAAAACTTTATATAGATATAATTGAAATAAAAACAAATGATTACATCAAAAAATATAGGAATTTTACTAGATTTTATAAAAAATTCTAAAAAGAATAGTGATTTATATTTATTGGTTAAAAAAAATAGTATTTCTTTATCATCAAAAAGAAAAAGTAATTTTTACATAAAAAATAATAATCTGGAATCTAAAATTAATATAAGTAAATTTTATCAATCAATCTTAAATATCCTTCTCCCGATATTAAGAAAAAACAAAAAATTAGTTATAGCTCAGATAGGACAAAGTATTGATGGTAGAATTGCATTAAATAATGGTAATTCACATTACATAAATAATCCCAAGAGTATTATTTATCTACATTGTTTACGAAGTATCAGTGATGCAATTATTGTAGGCTCAAATACCATTAAAAAAGACGATCCCCTATTAACAACAAGAAAAATAAAGGGCACAAATCCAAAAAGAATTATTATCGATGGCAGTCTTTCGCTAAATAACAAATATAAAATATTTAATGACGGTAATGAAAATATAATTTTTACAAAAAGTAATAAAAATATTAGATTGAATAATTCAACAATAATAAGATTAAAAGAAAAAAATTTTACTAAAAACTTAATTACGCAAATAAAAAAACTTAAATATAAAAATATTTTAGTAGAGGGAGGATCAAAAACTATTTCAGAATTAATAAATAATAAATATATTGATATTCTTCAATTTATGATTGCCCCAATATTAATAGGTTCTGGAATTAATTCATTAAATTTAAAAGAAATTTCAAATCTCAATAAAGCTATCAGACCAAAACATAATTTTAATGAATTAGAAAATGAAATTATTGTTAATTTATTTCTTAATAGCTAAAAAATCTGTATTATTTAAAATAAATCTAGAATTTTTTTCTTTAATACTTTTTAAACGAAATTTTAACCAATCATCAAAGTTAAGTTTATTTTTTTGAATAATTTCTCTACAAAAATTTAAGAAATAAATTTGAAATTCATAATTTTTACTAACATCCCATGTAGAGTCTAAAACATATGTTTTGTGAGTCCTTTTAAATACTTTATTTATTAATTCAGTACAATCTGGTCCAACGGCCAATTCTCCTATTCCTTTGTCAGATTTTTGATCTTTATTAAAAATATTAAGAATTTTTTTATCATCCTTGTGTTTTGGAAAAAATTTAAAATTACCGTTATAATTTAAGGCAAAATAGACAATTTCCGTATCAAGATTTAATTTATGAAAATTTTTAAACCATGTTTTTGGAAGAATATCTAAAAAAGCAGATCCTGTAACTAAATTATAATCATTAAAATTTATTTTTTCTAAATTATTAATTACATCAACAATTTTAAAATTAGTTTTTTTTATTTTAGATGATAATTTTATATTTTTTTTAAAATAATTTGTTGATTGATGTGATATGTCTACAAAAGACCAATATTGATTATTTAATAATCGTGACTTAAGAAATCTATAATTGGATCCAGCGCCTGAACCCAAATCAATTATTCTAATATTTTTTTTATTTTTAAAAAATTTATTAATTAAATATAGTATTCTTTTGTTTCTTGAATTTCTATCGACAGTTTCTCTAAGATTTAACCATTTATTTTGAAATTCATGCATATTAAATTAATTTAACAAATTTCTTAGCTGACTCTAGAGGAGTAAGAAGATATCTTTTATTTTTATGAATATCAATATTTAGTTTTTTAAAATTTTTTTTATTTAATATATTTTTAATAATTATATTTCTAAGATCATTTACTTCAAATTTTTTGAAATAAATAACACCCTTTTTTCCTAGTGTATTTAAGATAGTATTTGTAAAAAAGGTTATAATTGGCTTTTTAATTATTAATGCATTTGCTAAAGACATTCCAAAACCTTCATATTTACTTACCGAAATGTAACAATCTGTTTTAGAATATAATTTAGCTAATTTTGTATCTGAAATAGTACCATGGAATATTATTTTTCTGTTCATTGAATTTTTAGAAATAAATTTTTTGAGTTTTTTGTAATAACCTATATCTCTTGTAGTATCACCAACAATTTCTAAAATAAAATTATCTAAAGGCTTTAAAACTTTTAATAAAAAAAGATAATTTTTTCTATTTATTATACTTCCACATGTTAAAAGATGAATTTTACTATTATTTTTATTCCAGGTTCAACTACAGAAATTTTATTATTTAGTACCTTAAATTCATTTATTAATAAATTTTTTGTATTTTTAGAAGTCACAATAAATTTATTTATTTTTTTGAAATTTTCTTTTTCTAATCGTAAGAATTTTTTTGACCTTTGACCTTTAAATTCAAGATATAAAGGATGATGTATTAGCGCGATAACATTATAAGTAAGTATTTTTTTAAAAATGGAATACATTCCTTCTAAAGCTAATCCATCTATAATAATTTTAGAGTCAGGATCAATTTTATCTAAAATTTTTAGAAAATATTTTATATCGTTATTTGTAGGAAAAGGATAATTTTCACTTAGAGCAATTGGTCTAATATTTATATCTCTTATCTTTGCATATTCTAGGATATTTTTTTCATAAATATATCCTCCAGTTTTTGCATTAATATTTCCTGGATAATTTTTTAAAGATTTGTAATCTTCAGAGAATTCATTTCTTAGTCTATTCAAGATCTTATTGCAAATATCCTCTGCTAAAAACTCTGTTGAGGTAATTTTTCCCTTAAATTCATCAATCTCATCTAAATTTTGATAATTATATATTTTAAGAATATCTTTTAAAGTCGTGGACACTATTCCTAAATCCATAATTATATTGTATTTATTAAGTTTATCAGTGAAAAATTCTGCATCTACTAAATATGTAGCTCCATGCATATTTTGGGCTGGTCCAAATACTTCTCCAGGTAAAGAATGAGCTATTAGAATATTTTCTCTTACTTTTATCGAATACATAATTAATATTTAACTAGATGCATTATTGTATCCTTATTTTGAAGGATTTTATAGTAATCTTTTTCTAAATCAAAAAAATTACTTTCACTAGTAATTAATTTTTCTAATTTTGAATTTTTTAAAGATTTAATTGCTAATTTTAATCTCCCCTCAAAATCATATTTATTTTTCATGTATTTTGGTATTTTAGATACCTGTGAGCTAATAATTTTTAATCTTTTAGAATGAAAATACCCACCTAAGGCAACTTCTCCTTTATTTTTACCATACCAACTAGCTTCTACTATTTTTCCTTCGATAGATAATTTTTCCATTAAAGAATTTAAAACTTTATAATTAGCTGTAGTGTTTATTGCTACATCTATTTTCTCAATCTTTCTTATATCAATAAAATTTAATCCTAAATAGTTGGCAATTTTTCTTTTATTTTTATTATTATCAAAAACATAAACATTTTTATATCCATTAATTTTAAAAAAAAATGCAGTTAATAATCCTACAGAGCCAAGCCCTACAATTAGAATTTTGTTATTACTTTTAGATTGAGCGTCCCAAAAGATATTAATTGCTGTTTCCATATTTGCAGTTAGAACATATTTTCTCAAATTTCCTTTTGGTAAAAAAATTAAATTTTGAATAGAAATTTCATATAAATCTTGATGAGGATAAAGACTAAATATTTTTTTATTTATATATTTCCTTGGACCATCGATAATATTCCCAACATTTATATAACCGTATTTTATAGGTAAATTAAAAGAACCCTCTTGAAAAGGGGCTTTCATTAATTCAAATTGATCCTTACTTACGCTTTTAGATGAAACTAATTTTTCAGTTCCCTTGCTAATACCTGAGTAAATAGTTTTAACTAAAACTGTTTTGTTATTTTTATTGTAAACAAGTTTTTTTTGATAAATTTTAGCTTGTTTTTTTTTATCAATCCATAAAGAATAAGATTTCATAATTTACTTATAAATGTATAATAAAAAAATGCTAACAAACTTTTGGGAAGAATTAACAACAAATGAAATTAAAAAAATAAATAGAAAAACAGTTTTAATTTTCCCATTTTCATCAATAGAACAACACGGTCCGCATCTTCCATTAAATACTGATAAAAAAATTCTTGAAGGAATATTATTAGAATTCAATAAAAAATATAATTCAAATAAATATTTAATTATGCCTGAAATATATTTTGGTTCAGCTGCTGAACATACAGATTTTGATGGAACAATAAGTATTGATTCATTGGAATTTATATCGCACTCTTTATCAATTTTAGAAAATGTATGTAAATTGAAATTTAAAAATATATTACTTTTAAATAGTCATGGTGGACAAATTAGCCATATAGATATTATTGCTAAAGAATTGAAATCAGAATTTAAGATAAACATAGTAAAAGGCACATATTTTTTATTTGATCAATTTAAAGGAATTATATCAAGTAAAGAAAAAGACTTTGGTTATCACGGTGGAGAATTTGAAACATCTATTATGTTATATTTATTTCCAAACCTAGTTAGGCAATCTAAAATTTCTAAACATAGATTATCTCCCGATTATTTATCATCTAAAACCATTTCTTATGAAAAAAATATTAAGAAAGCTTGGGTAACTAAAGAATTAAGTAAAAGTGGAATTATTGGAGATCCTAGAAAATCCAATGCACAGATAGGAAAAAAAATAATTGATAGAGTAACACAAAAATTAAATAAAATAATAAATGAGATGTTTTAGATTTTTATTTATCAAGAATTAAATTAAAAAAATTTTTCGTATACCTCATTGTACTCACAATCATATACCTCACAGTTATCCAGCATATATTCAGTTATTTGACTTAAGAATGTACCATGACTGACTAATACAATTTTTTGTAAATTAAGTTTTTTGATAGATAGCAGAAAAGACCTTAATCTCATTTTAATATCATTGTGAGACTCTTGTATAATTTTTTTTTCATTAATAGGTTTGTTATTATTCCACCAAAAATCATTTAAATTATTAAAATCAAAATCATTAAATTCTTTTTTTAATTTTTTTGGTTGTCTTCCTACATCACATGAGTGGTACAAATGTTCTCTTATTAATGGTTCAATTACAGGTTTATTAGATGGAAAAACAATAGAGAATGTTTCCAATGTTCTTGTTAAGGGGGAACAAAAATAATTATCAAATTTGAGATTTTTAATTCTATTATTTAATTTTTTTGCTTGCTCAACTCCTCTTTGAGTAATTCTTGCATCATAATAATAAGTTGGATTATCTAAATCTGATGCTGCATTAGCTTCTGACTCTGCATGTCTAATAAGATATAATTTCATTTTTTAACTATAAATACGATTAACATTATTGCATCAGTAAGTATAAAACTTAGCTTTATTTACGGGAAGAAACGGCCAATAGCAATGGCACAATCATAACTAAGGTTGTTAAGACTGATGGATTAAATAACCAATAAAGAACACCTAGAGAAAATATTAACATCCAGAATTCATTTTTATATAAAAATTTCATTATTTTTTAATTATATTAATTCAAATTATTTTCTACTAATACTTTTTTTACAGTTTCACCCATTACAGAAGGGTTTTTGGAAATTGTAACCCCACACTCTTTAAGAAGTTCTACTTTTTCTATTGCGCTTTCACCATAAGCAGAAACAATTGCGCCAGCATGCCCCATCACACGACCTTTAGGTGCAGTTAGTCCTGCTATATACGCAATTACTGGTTTACTCATATTTTCTTTAGCAAATTGTCCAGCTTCAACTTCTTGTGGGCCACCTATTTCACCTATCATTAAAACTGCAATAGTTTCATCATCATTTTCAAACTTTTCAATTATATCTCTAAAAGAACTTCCATTTATTGGATCGCCTCCTATACCTACACTTGTTGAAACACCAATTTCCAAATCTTTAAGTTGTTGTGCAGCTTCATATCCCAAAGTGCCAGATCTACTAACTATTCCTATTTTACCTTCTTTGTAAATGTGGCCAGGCATAATACCTAACATAGATTTACCAGGGCTAATTATTCCTGCACAATTCGGACCTACTAATCCCATTTTTTTATCTTTTGGATATCTTCTCATGTATCTTTTTATTTTAACCATATCATGAGAAGGAATACCGTCAGTAATAGCCACACACGTTTTAATACCTGCATCAGCAGCTTCCATTGCTGAGTCTGCTGCAAAGGCTGGTGGGACAAATAAAATTGATGTTGATGCTCCAGTTTGATCTACAGCTTCTTTAACAGTATTAAAAACAGGAAGATTTAAATGAGTCATGCCACCCTTACCAGGTGTTACCCCGCCAACAACGTTAGAACCATACTTAATCATTTCTTCAGCATGAAAACTTCCAATTTTTCCAGTGAATCCTTGGACTAAAATCTTTGTATTTTTGTGAATGATTATAGACATGATTATCCAAGAGCCTTCACTGCTTTATTTGCTGCATCTTCTAAAGTTGATGCTTCAATGTAATTTATATTGCTTTTTTTAAGTATTTCATTTCCCTTTTCGACGTTAGTTCCAGCTAAACGTATAACTAAAGGATGTTTAATTTCAATTTTTGATAAAGCTTGAACAATTCCTTCTGCAACCCAATCACATCTGTTAATCCCTGCAAAGATATTAACTAATATTACCTTAACTTTTGTGTCCATAGAGATTAATTTAAAAGCTTTAACTATTTTTTCAGGTGTTGCACCTCCGCCAACATCTAAAAAATTTGCAGGTTCACCACCAGCAAGTTTTATCATATCCATTGAAGCCATTGCTAAGCCTGCACCATTAATAATATTACCAATATTCCCATCTAAGCTTACATAATTCATTCCTCTGTCAGAAGCATAAACTTCATTTGAATTTTCTTGTGTTTTATCTCTAAGTTCTGCAATTTCATCTCTTCTAAACATTGCATTATTATCAAAACTCATTTTACAATCTAATGCTAGTATTTCATCTTGGTGTGATACAACTAATGGGTTAACTTCAACCATTGTTGCATCAAGCTCACTAAAAGCTTTATAACAACCAATAATTGTATTTGCAGCTCTTGAGATCAATTTGGATTCAATTCCTAAACCAAAAGCTATTTCTCTTGCTTGAAATTGTTGAATACCAACTGCTACTTCTATTTTAGATCGTATAATTGTTTCAGGTTTTTCTTTTGAAATTTCTTCGACACTCATTCCACCTTCTGTTGAGGCTACAACCATTATACTTTCTGAAGATCTATCAAACACTAAACCTAAATATAATTCATGTTTGATATCAGTTGCTTCTTCAATATAAATTCTATTTATTATCTTACCCTCTGGACCAGTTTGGTTTGTAATTAATTTTTTACCTAACAATTTATCAGTTGCATCAGCAACTTCTAACGGAGAATTACATATTATAATTCCTCCCGCTTTACCTCTAGCACC
>LULJ01000349.1_pt1 | contig 13707 bp, 8 predicted proteins | sample 728171 | NCBI WGS metagenome assembly LULJ01 (sample SAMN03860292, study PRJNA289734) | marine metagenome | biome: seawater column; feature: ocean; material: water; isolation source: Red Sea water column Station 169 - depth 25m | place: Saudi Arabia: Red Sea | collected 2011-10-15 | depth 25 m
TCTATTTATGTGATGAGAATAAGCAAATTTGCTTGATTCATTTATTGCATCATCTAGGGGAGGGATGCCAGTAGTTCCATCATACCAATTAGAATTTAATTTACTTTTATGAGACCAAAAGTTAAGATTTTTATACTTAGGCATATTTTCCCAATACACGCCCTTAATAAATTCTCTCCATCCTAATACTTGTCTTATAAAACCCTCAACTGAATTTACTGGAATTTCTCCGTTTGATTCATAATATTTTTTTTCAACTTTTTCAATGCAAATTTTTGGATCGAGAAGCCCACAATTAAGATAAGGAGACAATAATGAGTGAAACATAAAAGTATTTTCTTTATTTATTGCATCTTGAAATGAACCATAATTTAAAAGATATCTTTCAATAAAGTCATCTAATAAATTTTCAGCTTCTTCATTAGTAGTAGCCCAATTAAAATTTTCCAAGCTACCAATTGAATTTGGAAAACATTCCTCTACATCAACCATGGCATCAAAAGTTATTTGATCGGGTACTAATTTTTTTCTTTCAGGGATATCTGTCTGTAGTTGTTTAATTCCCTTTCTATTATCTTTATCGAAATTCCATTTGTCTCCAATAGGCTTACCTTCCTCATTCATAAATATATCGTATTTTTTTCTTAGCCAACGATAGTAATATTCTTGTATTCTTGTTTTTTTATCTGATGCCCAATCAGTAAAATCCTCCACATTTGAAATAAATTTTTTATCTTCTAAAATTTCTAATTCGATATCGTTTGATTGTGAAAAAAATAAGAGGTCTTTATAAATTTGAAAATCTGATGGTTTTGAAATCATAATTTTATTTATATCGTTTTTATCGACAATTTTAATTAAAGCATCTTTTAAGTTTTGGTTATTTTTTTTAGTAATTTTATGATGAATGATATTGGTATGTTTAACTTTTGTTACTAACTTTCTAAGAGATGATATTAGAAGTGTAATTTTATGTTTATGATGCCTTATCTCATAAAAAGTATCTAATGGCTCATAAAATAATAAAAAATCATCTTTATTTAGATTATTTAAAGCTAAATTTGATAATGATAATTGGTCTGCAAAAATAATTCTTAAAACTTTCATTTTTTATAAAAGGGGTTGGTAAAGACATTCTATAAAACAAAACATACAAGAACAAGTTTGACATTTTTGTTACATTTATGTAACATATTTTGCATGCTTGTCACACAATTGACACATTAGGGGGAGCTATGAAATTATCAAATTTAACTTTATTTTCATTTATTTTATTAAGTTTTTATGATGTTCAATCGGATCAAGTAATTTTTAACGATGCAAAGAGTGATCTTGAATTAGAATCTCCTTATATTGATGTTATTTACAATAAAGATAAAGTATCTGAAATATGTCCTAAATATTCTATTGGATGTTATTTATCAAAAGATGGAGGCTATATTTTAATAAGTGATGAAATACCATCAAATCATCACGATGTAGTTTTATACGGTCTTTATAGTGATTATTTGCAACACAATAATTCAGGACTGATTAATGATGTATTAACTTGTGATTTAAAAGTAAATTATCTTAATGAAAATCAAAAATATGAACTTGCTAGACTATATTCTGGTCAATGTGATTCTTTATTTAAAAACAAAGTAATAGTGATGAATTAAAATTAAATAAAGTTTTATACAAACCCAGAAATATTTCTGGGTTTTTTATGTAAACAATACAAATAATATTAAGTTTATTTATAATCTTGGTTATGTATTCTCCAAAGATAATTTCATTAATTTCATTAATACTTATTTCTTGCTCTTCTGAGAATACTAAACAAATAGAGGCAAATTTATTAATAGAACCAAATTTTGAATTTTCAGCAGAATTTTTTGAATGTAAGCTCAATGATGGTTATACCTTGCTTAATCTTGAATCGTTTCTCTCAACATTAGTAAGATCAGATTTGGAGCAAAATAATGTCAAATACGACATTAATATCTATTTTCCAAAGCCAAATTATGTAGATCAATTTATTATTAACGTTAAAAACTACTCAGATCAGGATATATATAACTATATTCTTGATAGATTAAGCAGAAGGGGATTTGATGAGATTGCTGGTTGTAAATTTGATAAGGAGGAGTTATACGGACAAAGCTTATTAGCAAATGAAATTGAAATAAATAACCCTGACTATGTTTCTGAAATTTTACGATGTGAATATAACGAGGGATATAACTATGGCACTTTTAGAATTGCGATAGAGAGATTTGTTTTGGAGTTAAAATCACTCAACATATCATACGAAGCTTTATATCTTTATAAAAATGATAATCCGAATTCTTTTATATGGATAAATAACATATATAATGAAAATTTTTCTAGTGAGATTAGCTCAAACTGGATTAAAAACCCAATTGCAGAAAATATTAAGAAAGAATTTATTGAAAATGCTAAATGCATCGATGCTAGGGCATATGATGTTTTTCTTATAACTTGAGTATTAATAAAAATAGGGAGCATATTGCTCCCTTTTTTATTATAATTTCCCGTTTAAAGCGGGTGTGGTGTTAACGGCTAGCACAATAGCCTTCCAAGCTATTGGTACGGGTTCGAATCCCGTCACCCGCTCCATTTTATTCATTTAAAACAAAAAAAAGCAGGCATATTCAGCCTGCTTTTAATAAGACCCAGGGGATTTGAATGTGAGGATATTCTAAGGCCTTTGTAAATATGACTAATTAACGAAAGAAAAGTTCATTAAATTTGATACAAAATAGATAAATGAACTAAGTATTAAAAAAGATCCAAACGGTAACATACTATTAGAGGATTTTTTGGAGAATATAAAATAAAGACATCCCAAAAAAGATCCTATTAGCAATATTAATGGTAAAGCAATTGGACCATGAATCGAACCAATCCCACCAAATAAGATAAAGTCTCCTCCACCAATGCCATCCTTTTTCTTGATAAATTTATATATAAAATTTATAAACCAAAGTGATGAATAACCAAAAAAAAAGCCATAAAGAGTGAAACTAATTGGTGTAATGCCCAAGATCAAAAAAGTTTCATCTAGGAATAACTGAAACTTAGCATTAAAAGTTACTCCAATCAGAACTATTAATAGATTTATGTATAAAGGTAGATATAGATATTTGTAATCTAAAACAAATAATATATAGAAACAAAAAATAATTATTGTATAGATAATAGTTGATAGACTAATTCCATAATTATAAACAAGTAAAATACCAATTAATAAAAAAAATATTTCTGTAAAAAGATAAAACTTTGAAATATTTGAACCGCAAAATTTACATTTTCCTTTTTGGATTAAAAATCCAACTAAAGGTATCAAATTAATAATATCAATTTTTTTTGAACATGAAGGACAAGAAGATCTTATTTTATAAAGAGAAAGTGGACTATTGGGAGCAAGCCTAAAAATTATTGACGAACAAAAACTCCCAACCGATAAAAAAAATATCGCAATTATTATTAAATCCACAAAAGAAAACGAACTTATATTTATAAAAACTGGATTATAGATATTAATCAATTTTTATTTTTTTGTAATATAAAAACAAAATGTTAAAAGAAGTAAAACAGGCAATGCATAAGCACCAATTATTAATAATTTATCAATCATTTATATTTCCTGATGCTAATGCATCCACTCGTCTAAAATCTCCATATCCATAATACATACCATCACTAAACATTATAGTTTGAAGACATGTCAAAGGGAGCTTTGATTCAATTTTATATCCCATTTTTATAAGGCTTTTTTCAATTGTATTATCAAGCGTAAATTCATATTCAAGAATATCTGGATACCACTGATGATGTATTCTTTTAGCTGAAGTTGTATCTTCTAAGTTCATATCAAAATCTACAATATTTAAAATTGACTGCAATACTGCTGATATTATTCTTGCACCTCCAGGACTTCCTGTTGTAAAAAATAATTCTTTATCTTTAAGCACTATTGTTGGAGTCATTGAGCTCAAAGGCCTCTTAAATGGAGCTATTTCGTTAGCTTCTGCTCCAAGTAAATTAAATTGATTTGGTATTCCTGGAGCTGCAGAAAAATCATCCATTTCGTTATTCATTAGTATTCCGGTTCCTTCAATAACAACCTTTGAGCCAAATGTAGAATTTAAAGTGTATGTCATAGATATCACATTACCTGTTTTATCTACAACAGAAAAATGAGTCGTTTCATGGCTTTCACCATCCATATATTTTCCAGGATTGATTTCATTCACTGGTGTTAATTTTCCAATTTGAATACTGTCATTAATTTCATTAGCATATTTTTTACTGGTAATTTTTTTTATAGGAACATCATAAAAATCTGGGTCACCTAAATATTTTGATCTGTCCGCATATGCAAATTTCATAACTTCAGTTAATAAATTTATATATTCTAGTGAGTTATGACCGATTTTTTTTAGATCGTAATTTTCAAGTATGTTTAGCATTTGTATTACGTGAAGACCTCCTGAGGAGGGTGGTCCCATAGTAATAATCTCAGTATCTCTATAATTTGAGATTAACGGCTCTCTCCAAACTGGAGAGTAATTTTTTAGATCTGACTTTGAAATAAGACCATTATTTTTTTTAATTTCACTAGATATCTTTTCAGCAATTTCACCTTCGTAAAATCCTTTCCTTCCCTTAGATGCAATTATTTTAAGAGTATTTGCTAAATCCTTTTGAACAAGAGTTTTATTTTTAAAATTAGGGTAATGTAATTGAAATATTTCTTTAGTTTCTTTAATTAAAGATAGGGATTCACTATAACTTAATAATATATCTGCTAGAAATGGAGTTATTTTAAACCCGTTTTCTGCATAGTAAATTGCATCTTCAATTAATTCATTCCATGGCAATGAACCAAATTTTTGATGAACCTCCCACAAACCTGCTACTGTTCCTGGAACGCCAATTGCTAAATAACCAACTGTAGAAAGGTTTTTATTATTAAAAGAACCATCTTTATTTAAATACATATCTTTTGTTGATAGCTCAGGTGCTTTTTCTCTAAAGTCTATGGTATAAGGTTGTTCTGTTTCCTTATCATAAATCACCATAAATCCGCCTCCACCGATATTACCTGCTCTTGGCAAAACTACTGCAAGTGTAAAAGCAACCGCAATAGATGCATCATATGCGTTACCGCCTCGATTTAGAATTTTCTCTCCAACTTGAGTAGCCAAGAAATGCTGAGTTGTTATCATTCCGTTTTTACTAGAGGCTATCTCTTTTTGAGCAGGCTCGTAACCTAAAGAATTAAGGTAAGCTATAGGCTCTATTGCATAAAGGTATGTTGATGCAATCACAGCAACAACAAACGAAATATTTTTATTATTTAAAACTTTCATTAGCAATATTTTTGGCCCATTTATAATTTGCCTTGCCATTTGGAGCACGCTCAACTTGTTCCACAAATATTACTTTCTTAGGTAGCTTATAACCAGCAATATATGATCTGGTTGCATCTACTAGTGAATCTTCATTAATATCTTTATTTTTTTCAAGAGAGACAACAGCTACCACTTTTTGACCAAACTTTTCATCATCAACTCCAACAACAAGACAATCAAAGACTTCGTCATTTCTTTTAATGGCTTCTTCTACTTCTTCGGGATATATTTTCTCTCCTGCAGAATTTATACAATTACTTCCTCGTCCTAGAAGAGTTATTGTTCCATCTTCTTCAAGTTTGGCATAATCACCAGGAAAGCTATATCTAACTCCGTTTACTTCTCTAAATGTTTCTGCAGATTTTTTTTCATCTTTAAAATAACCAACTGGAACAAGACCACTTGTTCCAATTAGACCAATTTTTTCTGAACCTGGCTTTAGAATTTCACCATCATCAGCAATTATTATTACACCTGGGTTTATTGAAAATTTTGCAGTCTTTGGAGGGTTGTCTCTTGTAGATACTGAACTACCCATGCCACCTTCTGTTGATCCCATGGTATCCATCAGCATCATATCATGATGCTTTAAAAGACCATTCTTAATTTCTTCGCTCCACATAACACCACTAGAAATAATGACTTTAACACTACTTAAATCATATGGCTTTCCACTTTCTTCTGCTCTATCTAATGCATCTAACATTGGTTTTGCAAATGCATCACCAACAATAACAATATTTGTAGTTCCTGTATCTTCAACTTGTGTCCACATTTGATCTGGATCAAATCCTAAATTACGTGATGTAACTGCTGTACCACCAAGAAGAAGAGGTAAAAAAGCGCCAAGCCACATTCCTGTTCCATGCATAAGCGGACACCCAATTAAACTTTTAATGAATGTATTATCTTTTTTAAAGTTATGTATTTGTTCCTCTAGATTATTTATATCTTCTGGAACGTCATAACCCATTGCTTTTAACGTTCTAAAAAGAAAAACCAAGAATTCGCCTTGTTTATACATTACTCCTTTTGGCATTCCAGTTGTTCCGCCTGTGTAGAGCATGTATATGGTATTTGGATCTCTATGAATTCTTTCCATAGGATCACAGCTATCAAGAAGCTCTTCAAACTTTAGTGAGTCTTCAAATTCTGATTTAGTACCATCAGCAATTTCAATCCAGGCTTTAATATTTGGAAGCGAGCCTGAAATCTCTTTAATTCTGCTGCTGTAACATGCATGATAAAAGACAGCCTCTGAATCAGAGTTATCTAGAAGATAAATTAACTCTTCAGCAACATACCTATAGTTGACATTAATAGGGACACCACCAATCTTGAAGATTGCATTTTGACCGATAAGATATTCATTTGAATTATTTAGATAAAGTCCAGCCTTTGAATTTGGACCTAATCCTGCATTTTTTAATGCTGTTGCAATCTTACTCGATTGAAAATCATAATCTTTCCAAGAAATAATTTCGTCACCACATATCAAGGCGTCATTTTCAGGAACGATATCTGAAATCATCTCCCAGACTGATGCAAAGTCTAAATTCATTTCATTCTCCTCTATAAAGCTAATATTTTAATACGCTATATATTAAATATAGTATCGTTATAATAATATTTATAAAAGTAAAATAATATTCATCACATAAAATGACAGATTCAAATCAATTATTCAATGAAATCGTATCTGAATTAACCAAACCCGGCGAAATTTTTGAAACACGAGAAATTAAGGATGAAAAAGGTAATTCTTTCAGCGAATATGTAACTTTTCCTGATAATTTGAAAGGGTATTTTGACTTCGGTTTACTTCATGCAGATAAAGATTTTTTAGTTTATGAGTCGGAGAGATATTCTTTTAAAGAAACAATCTCAAAGGCAGCTCAAGTCGGAAACGCTCTTATCGAAGAGGGGATTCAAAAAGGGGACAGGGTTGCAATATGTATGCAAAACAATCCAGAGTTTATTTTTGCATATATGGGCATTGTTGGAATAGGCGCAGTTTGTGTTCCATTAAATTCTTGGTGGGTTCCTGATGAAATAATTTACGCGATGGAGCATTGCGATGCAAAAGTTTTATTTGGAGATCAAAAAAGATTAAAAGGACTTGAATCTTTAACAAATGTTAAAAAAATTATAACCACCTACACACCTGATGATAGCTTCGAATCATTTGATGATTTCACAAAAAATCACTCTGAAGAATGGCCCGATATTGATATTAATAGAGATGACCATGCAACAATTTACTATACTTCTGGATCAACCGGCAAGCCAAAAGGTGTTTTATCATCACAACGAGGAGTTATATCTTCAATGTTTAGTTGGGCTTTTATTTCGACTGTTTTAAGCCAAAGAGAAGCAAGACTTGGCAAAGATGCTACTCCATTGGCAAGTTCTGAATCATCAATTCTACTATGCGTTCCTTTATTTCATGCCACTGGAAGTCATGTTGCATTTCTAATGTCTATTTTGGTAGGGAGAAAGGTTGTTATGATGAAAAAATGGGATGCTGGCGATGCAATTAAACTAATTAGTAAAGAAAAAGTATCGGATATAACTGGAGTTCCAACGCAAACTTGGGAGTTATTGAATCATCCGGATAGAGATAAATATGATCTTTCCTCCCTGAAAGTATTAGGTGGAGGAGGTGGTCCAAGGCCAGCAGAGCATGTAAAACTTTTAGATGAGAATTTTAAAGGAAGGCCTGGCATTGGTTACGGATTAACAGAAACTAATGCTTTAGGAACTCTTGCAAGCGGTGATGAATATCTTCAAAATCCATCATCTGCTGGCAGAGTTGTTCCACCATTAACTGAAATAAAAATAATTGACTCCAATTGGAATGAATTACCTGAAGGTGAAATCGGTGAAGTTGCAATAAAATCTCAATCAAATATGTTGGGATATTGGAAAAATGAGGATGCGACAAAAGAATGTATTAACAATGAAGGATGGTTTAAATCAGGAGATATGGGCAAATTTGATGGCCCTTTTTTATATATAGTGGACAGAATTAAAGATATGGTAATTAGAGGTGGTGAAAATATTGCATGCCCTGAAGTTGAAAATGCTATATATGAACATCCAGATGTTCTTGAAGCATCAGTTTTTGGAATTCCTGATGAAAGACTGGGAGAAATTTTATGCTCAGCAGTAGTCTTAAGAGAAGGATCTAATCTAAATAAAGATGATTTAGTAAAGTTTTTATCTGACAAATTGGCGGCATTTAAAATTCCAGCTCTAATTAAATTCATGGACTCAAATCTTCCTCTTGTAGCATCTGGGAAATTTGACAAGCCAGCTCTAAGAGAAATTTTTACTCAAGAGTAAATTATTTTTATTTTTTACTTTCAAATTATCAAAAAAAAAGTAAAAATATATTTTAAATATTGGGGTAACTGTGAATATATTAGTTATTGAAGATGAGCCAGATATAAGAAAAAATCTGGAATATAATCTCTCAAGAGAAAACTATACTGTGACAAGCGCATCTTCATTATCTGAGGCAGAATCTGTTTTAAATTTAAATAAGTATTCTTTGATTCTTTTAGATCTTATGTTGCCTGATGGTTCAGGTTTAGATTTGTGTAAAAAAATGAAATCTAATCCTGAGACAGAAACGATTCCAATAATTATCCTAACCGCTAAAGACGATGAGGTTGATAAAGTGGTTGGTTTTGAATTAGGGGCTGATGATTATGTAACTAAACCTTTTAGTGTTCGAGAATTAATTTTAAGAATTAAAGCCATATTAAAAAGAGGTCAAAAAAAAGAAGATGTTTTAGAGGTTGGGCGTCAATTTGGTGATTTAAGTATTGATGTTGAATCTCACGAAGTTCAAGTTAACAATGATCAAATAGATTTAACAGCTTTAGAGTTCAGATTATTGAGACAACTTGTTGATAGAAGAGGAAGAGTTCAATCTAGAGATCAGTTGCTCAGTGACGTTTGGGGTTACAGCTCTGAAGTTACAACAAGGACTGTTGATACTCACATAAAACGCCTTAGAGAAAAACTTGGGCCAATGGGTAAATATGTTCAAACTATTAGAGGCGTTGGCTATAAATTCTCTAGATCACCGGATTAGATAGATGGGAATAGGATCCCGATTATTTTTAATTATCTTTATATCCCTAGGATTAGGTATTTTTGTTTCATACATTATTGCTGAAAGAGATATCACTGATACCTTCCAAAAGCACATTATAAATGAGTTACAAAATCAAGCCTCTCTTCTTGCAGAAGTTGTTGATGAAGTTGATGCTATTGGAGATCTTAATGAAGCTGACTCTTTAGCTGACAGACTGGGTAGTGCATCAAATTCTAGAGTAACACTTATATTGTCTGATGGTAGAGTAATTGGTGACTCAAATATTGACACTCAAAATATTAATGACATGGATAATCATATTAATAGACCTGAGGTTCAAGATGCTTTTTTAAAAGGAAGTGGCTGGTCTATTCGTTATAGCGACACTGTAAAACAACAGCAGATGTATTTCGCTATTCTGGATAATAATGATGTGAGTCCAAATGTTATTAGAATAGCAGTTCCCTATGTAAATGTTGATTCTGCAATAGGAAGTTTAAATCTTTCTATAATTTTAATTGCTTTGGTTGCTTTTATTGTTACATCAATAGCGTCTGGTATAGCCGCGAACTATGCCTACAGAAGTATTGCAGATTTAGCTTATGCAACTTCAAAAATTGCAGATGCAGATGGAAAGGCAAGAAAGAAAGACTTAAAAGCACTTCCTACTGAGAGGACTGATGAATTCGGTAATGTTGCCCAAAGTGTTTCACAAATCTCAGAGGAGCTTAAATCAAAAATCAATTTAATTGCTAAACAAAGAGACCAGTTTGGTTCAGTCTTAGATGACTTAGGAGAGGGTATTATAGTTGCTGATATAGATGGCAAAATCACATATGAAAATGAACAAGTGTCATTGATCTTAAATAAAAATGAATTAGTTGGAAAAAAAATTACTGACCTTAATATCAAATCACTTAATTATTTATTAAAAAGGGCAAAAAAGAAAAAAAGAGCCGATATTGAATTTGAAATCGAGTTAAATGATAGAAGTACTAGGTGGGTTCTTGCAACAATAAATCAATCTAAAACTACAAAAGAATTTATTTTGGTTGTTCATGACATTACTCAACTAAGAAGATTTAGCTCTATGAGAAGAGATTTTATATCAAATGTTTCTCATGAATTAAGAACACCAGTAAGTGTTATCAGGGCAAATTCTGAAACTCTTGTCGATGGCGCGCTTGATAACAAAAAACAGTCAAAAGTTTTTGCAAAGGCTATTTTGCATAACGCTGAAAGACTTAGCGATATGGTATCTTCTTTACTTGATTTATCAAGAATCGATTATGGAGAGCTTAAACTAAACATTGAAGAACTCCCAATAAATGAACATATTAATAAAGCTATAGATTCTCTAAAAAATCTTGGTAAAAGAAAAAATATATCTATTACGTGCTCTTGCTCAAAAGGAAAAATAGTTTTAGCAGATAAAAATGCTCTTGAAAGAATTCTAAATAACCTAATTGAAAATGCTTTTAAGTATTCTGATCATCAATCGACAATCAATATCTCTACAAAAAAAGTAAAAGACTATTTGGAAATTAGTGTAAAAGACAGTGGAAGAGGCATTCCTGATGAAGAGCAAGACTTTTTATTTGATAGGTTTTACAGAACGGCTGAAGCTAGAGCAACTGAGGAAAAAGGAAGTGGCCTAGGTCTTGCTATTGTAAAAAATCTTGTAAATAATTTAAATGGTGAGGTTGGGGTAAAAAATGCAAAACCTCAGGGATCAATCTTTTGGTTTACTTTACCTTTAAAGACTTCATAAATCTGTAACAAATCTGAAAAATTTTGTAACAAAATTGTTTTTTTAATTTTCATTAAGTTCAATCTTCAGTAACTCTCATAAATTTAAATAGGAATATGAATTCCATGGAGGGACCTATTATGTTTTTTAATTCTATCAAAAAAACCACTTTAATTTTATCAGCATTTATTCTCGTAGCATGTGGCGGGGGTGGCGATACAAGTATTGTATCACCTGGTGAATTAGGCTCTTTAACTGATCCTACTGGTGGCGGTGGTTCAGGCGGCGCTGGCAGTAATGTTCGTACTGGAGAGTGTCCGGAATCTCCGTTTATAACAAATGGATCCCCAGTTGCAGGAAACACAGTTTGTGCAATTCAAGGACCTATTACGAGTGACCTTACTCTGACAGCTGACGTTATGTATAGAATGCTTGGAAAGGTTGATGTTGGTGTCGACATGGGTGGTGATGGAACAAAATCAGGTGGTGTTTCAGCTACATTAACAATACCTGCAGATGCTGTGATCTTAGGAAAAGTTTCTCAGGATTATCTTGTTGTTAACAGGGGTTCAAAAATCATAGCTAATGGTACACAATCAAAACCAATTAGATTTACACACAATACTGCAATTGAAGGCACAGTTGGAGAATTAGAGAGAGGTCTATGGGGCGGCTTGGTTATTCTAGGTCAAGCACCAATCAATAAGTGTTCAAACGATGTAAGAGGGACTGCAGAGTGTGAAAGAGTTGTTGAGGGTTCAAACGCACTAATGGGCGGCGCTAACAAAAATGATAATTCAGGTAAATTAAATTTTGTGAGAGTCGAATACGCAGGATATGAGATTTTTCCAGGCAATGAATTAAATGGCATAACTTTTGGTGGTGTTGGTGATGCTACTGAAGTAGATTTTGTTCAAGTTCATAACAACCAAGATGATTGTGTTGAGTTTTTTGGTGGCACTGTCAATGTTAAGCATCTAATTTGCACAAACGCTGGTGATGACAATCTCGATATCGATTGGGGATACCAAGGAAAAATGCAATTTGTAGTTGTTAAACAATCTTCAGATGCAAGTGATCACGTAGTAGAGTCAGATAATACTAATTCAGACAGCACAGTTGGTTATCTTACAGAACCAAGATCACGTCCTATGGTTACAAATTTTACATTTTTAGCTCAAGGTGCTGATGAACCTCTAAAATATAAAGAGGGAGTTTCTGGTATTTACATCAATGGTATTGTAAAAAATAACGTATCTCAAAATCTTATTGAATCTACTAATATTGAGACTATCCAAGATGGTGCCATAACACCAAAAATTCAGCATCACTCCGTCTTTATGGATGCTGCAGGTGATACATCACCTTTCAAGGCCGATACTGACTCAAGTGGAGTTACAGCTGCTCAATTAGAGGCATCAATTAAAGAAAGAGCAACAGATTTAGTAATTGGAACAAATACTCTTGTTTCAGGATTCTTTTTAGGTGATAACGAGAGTGCAGTCACTTCTGCTTTTGATGTATCAAAAGTTCAGGGTATGTGTGCAGTTGGACCTCATGCTGCAGGAACACCTACAGATTTATGTCCAACTTATAGCTCAAAAGAGGAGAGATATATTGTTGACACTTGGTTTTCTGCCACTAACTATATCGGAGCATTTTCCCCTGGGTCTGATATAGAAAACAACTGGGCTTCTGGTTGGACTTTAGGATTATTCACAGATCCTGAATGTCCATCCGGAACGCTCGAATCAGAGGTGCTCCTTGGAAGAAAAGTATGTTCGTTGTCTGGAGTTCTAGAAACTGATTTAACTTTAGTTGCAGGAAATTATTATAAATTAGACGGCAAGGTTGCTGTCGGTATTGATATAGGATCAGACGGAACAAAAACAGGAGGTGTCAGTGCAACATTAACAATTGAACCTGGTGTTACTGTTTTCGGAGAATCTGGAAACGATTATTTAGTTGTCACAAGAGGCTCTAAAATTAATGCAGTTGGAACTTCATCTGCACCAATAATAATGACTGGAAGACAAGATATTCTTGGAGAAGCAGATATTGTAAATACAAGAGGTTTATGGGGTGGTTTAGTTTTACTTGGAAGGTCACCAATTAACAAATGTTCATATTCAACAGCTGGAACTTCTACTACAGCTGGAACAAGAGTTAACCCTTGTGAAAAAGATGTTGAAGGATCTGTTGGAGATACTATGGGTGGTGAAATTCCAAATGATAGTAGCGGAACCTTAAAATATGTCAGAGTTCAATACGCAGGATATGAAGTTTTTCCTGGTAATGAACTTAATGGAATAACATTCGGTGGTGTTGGGAGTGGAACAGATGTTTCATATATACAAGTCCATAACAACGCTGATGATTGTGTTGAATTTTTTGGTGGAACTGTCGATGTTAAGTACCTCGTTTGTACA
>LULJ01001567.1_pt1 | contig 13678 bp, 13 predicted proteins | sample 728171 | NCBI WGS metagenome assembly LULJ01 (sample SAMN03860292, study PRJNA289734) | marine metagenome | biome: seawater column; feature: ocean; material: water; isolation source: Red Sea water column Station 169 - depth 25m | place: Saudi Arabia: Red Sea | collected 2011-10-15 | depth 25 m
GTACATATTAATTCTATCCGTCACAAAAATTTTATCAGTTTGATCTGGCAGGCTTTTCATACGTCTTAGATAGTGGAGAAGGACATCAACTGTGACATTACTTCTAATTGTAATTGTATCAGTATTCATTAGCCCGCCTGCTGTACCATCTTCAAAGGACAATACCTTTTCAAGCCTTTCTTGATTTTGCTTAGTTAAACTTTTTAATGCTTTTCTTGTTAAGTGATCAGGAAGTGATTGAATGATATCTGCTAAATCATCGGTATCTAATTTTTCAGCTATTTTGACAAGCCCTTCTGTTCCATCTCTATCGATAAGTTCATCAATAAGATACTCTCTTACTTCATCATTGAGCTCAGCAAGAGTCTCACCTTTATTTTCATCACTTACTAATGTCCATAGAAGATCTCTTCTATTTCTTGGCGTACTTTCAATTACATCTGCAATCTCAGATGGATAGAGAGAATTTAATAAATTTTTAGCTTGGATGACAGCACCGCTATCAAGAACTTCTGAGAGTTGATCGAGAGTGACAGTATTATCTTTGTGAATGCTTTCTGCAGGCATTTTAACTGACCTCTCTTGTTTAGTTGATTTATTACATATTCCTGCCTATAAGATACCACAAAAGGGACTAGGTTGTTAACCTGTCCCTCGGGGTTATATATATATGAGAATCAATTCTGGTAGTAGCTAGCTGAGAAAATTAATTGATTGTTAACGTCAAATTAATAGGGAGCTAGCTACCACCCATCCATTAAGGATTAGAAGTCATGTCTTAGACCAAGTATATATGTACGGTAGTCTGTATCACCTGCTGCAGAATCTCCATCGTAATCAGAAAGACCCGCATAAAGTCTACTAGTTTTAGACAGTTTGTACTGCATACCTAAACTGTATGCATCACCGGCTGCATTAGCAATTGTGTCATGATCAGATTCAGATATTGTATACATCAAGGTCATTGGTCCGGTCTTATAAGTTATTCCATACCAATCGACTTCACCATTACCGGTTGTCTTGAACATACTTGTATCAAGTTCAACATCTTCATGCATGTACCATACTTTTACCTTGTTATCACCAAGTTTGGTATTGTAAGTAAGTGTATATTTTCTGTTCATTTCATCAGCTGATTCATCATGATTGTAAGCATGGACAACTTCAAAACCTTTAATTAAAAAGTTTTTGTATTCGATACCATACCCGATGTCACCTTTAGAATTAACTTTTGCATCGCCATCATGAGCAGTGAAGCCTTTAATGACTGCAAATCGTAAGTTGCCTGCTTTTAGCTCGTAGAAACCAGAACCTCTCCAGTAACTAGAGTGAGACATAGTACCTGCTGAGATACCGTTTGTATAAGGGGTTAACATTCCCAGCCAACCTTGTTTCAGACTAAATGGATTTGATTTTTCAGTGTCTGCTTTTTTTAAGCCGGAAGCATCGCCATCACCAAGATCTAATGCCCATTCAACTTTATAGTTGACAGCATAGCCATTTCCAATAGCGTTTTTGCCTTTAAAACCGATACGCCCCATACCTTCATCATCAAAGATTGCAGTTTGAGCATTACTTCCATCAGTCTTCTCATTACTGTACTGAGCCCAGAGTCGTCCATAAAGTTTCGCACTTGAGCCTTTTTTAAGAGCTGGAGATGCGACTGCCTCGTTTGGTTTGATGACAGAATTTGTCATAGCACCACCCGTGAAACCGACTAAAGGAACTGCAAGTAAAGCAAGTACAAGATATTTTTGTAATTGTTTCATTATTTCCTCTTGTTTAATAACGTTAATTAATGTTTCCTTAAACGGATAAAGCTGATGATACAAAACATAAGTACAAAGTTTTGATAAAGAAATATGAAAGATTTATATATGAAATATGTCAGTTTTATGAAAGTAGACTTATTTAATTTTTCTTTAATAAATCATTGCTTTTTGATTGAAGTTTACTCAATGGATAGCCAATTTCTCTCGCTATATCCAAAGCAGCATTGTTGACACTTCCGGTAGGCTTTGAGCCTGCTGAGTATCCAACGAACTTATCGCCCATCAAAATATTGGCTGCCATCTCGCCCATGATGGATCTAGCTGAATTTCCTGTACAGATGAATAAAACTTTAATCTTGCTGGATGAGCTCATCAATAACTCCTTCTCGCAAACCTCCACTAGACTTATAAACATCTGACACACCAAGATTATGGAGTATACAATCGAGTATTATAAGACATGATGGCAAAATATTGATGCGATATGGATTGATATAATTTTTCAATTCACTTTTACTCGAATCAAGTTTATCAGTATCAGATAAAATATTTGCAACATTCTCTTTTATACTTGAGCTTTCCGCATTCATTAAAATTTGACAAGCACGATATGCTGTTTTGAATGATCCAGATGTACCGTACAAAGGCTTTTTATTTTTAAATGACATTTCTGATATACCCTCTCTTTCAAGTTCTTTAGCTACATACTCTGAAGCTTTTTCATATAGGAACTTTTTGCCTTTGATAAATTTGTTTGATAGAAATACACTCCCAACCTGCAAACTGACAATTTTTGAAATTTTATCTTCACTAACTTTAATAATTTCTGTACTTGATCCTCCAATGTCGAGGATGAAGTATTTTCTTTCACCTATCTGATTGCTAGATGACACGCCTTTGAAAACAAATTCACCCTCTTGATCAGAAGAAATAATATCAATTTTATACCCAAGGATGGCCTCGGCGTTACTTACGAATGCTTTATCTTTGATTCTTCTAAAAGAGTTAGTAGCAATAACTTTTAATGCATCCGGTTTCTGAATATCAATGATACTTTTGAATTCATCGAATGTTTGAAAAAGTTCTCTCTCTTTATTTTTTTGAATATTGCCATCAGAATTAGTTGATGCAATTATGTTTATGTATTTTTTATACTTGAAAATGCTTCGAACTTCTCGGTTTTTAAAAGTAACAAACTTAATATTGAAAGTATTTGACCCAAGGTCTAAAACACCTACTTTTCTCTCAATCTTAACTTGCATTCATAACTCCGTGTATCTTGCATAATTCATCTTGTGAATGTAATCTTTTATGTCCTTTTGAGGGTGATTTTCTATAATACTTTCCGGTAGAATCTAATTTCCATAGTTTGAAATTATCTGTTTTTTGAAGATCAAATGCTTCAAAACATATTCTTTCACGATGTTCTTTATTGATAATTGGGAAAAATATTTCCACTCTGTTATGAATGTTTCTAGTCATTAGATCTGCACTGGATAAATACAATTTTGGATTATTATTATTACAAAAAAAGAACGCTCTAGAATGCTCCAAGTATCTCCCGATTGTTGAGTAAACTTTAATATTTTCTGAAAGACCCTTTATGCCTGGCATCAGTATACATTCACCGCGGACAAAAAGTTCAATCTTGACTCCTGCCTTAGACGCCTCATAGAGCTTTGAAATAACTTTACGCTCCGTTAGTTGATTCATTTTCGCTCTGATAAAAGCATCTTTGCCATTTTTTTTGTTATTGATTTCGTTTGAGACAAACTTCAAAATTTTTTTATAACTATTTAATGGTGATAAGATTAGGTGCTTGTATTTCATATCTTTGTTTGATCCAGTAAGTTGTAAAAAGAATTTATGAATATCATGCCCAATCTGTTTATTTGATGATATTAGCCCAAAATCAGTATATAGACTGGCTGTTTTCGAATTATAGTTGCCTGTTGCTAAATGGAAGTAATTAACTAATTGATTATTTTCTTTTCTGACTATAAGTAAAGCCTTAGCATGAGTCTTATATTTTCTAATTCCATAGGTCACCTGAACACCAACATCCTCAAGCTTTTTTGCGATCTTGATGTTATTCTCCTCATCAAACTTTGCCCTTAATTCTATAACTACAGTAACGGCAATATTACGCTTGGCAGCTTTGATAAGTAATTTAATTATTTCAGAATCTAGAGATGTCCTATAGATAGTTTGTTTAATGGCAACAGTATTCTTGTCAAAAACAGCTAACTTAAGAAAATTGGTGACTATTTGGAAATCATTATAAGGGTGATGTAAAAGTATATCTCTTTTTTTTAAATCTTCAAAAAACTTGTTGCCCTTCGCCTTCTGTATACTGTTGTTATTTGGTTTATATACTGGAAATTTTAGTTCTTTCTTTTTTATGTCATCATAAATAGAATAAAATCTATTCAGATTTACTGGGCCATTTATTTTATAGATATCAATATCATTCAATTTGTATTGAGCTTTAAGAAATTTCAAAATATCTTTTGGGCAATCTTTGACAACCTCGAGTCTTACTGCTTCGTTAAATTTCCTCTCTGGTAGTAATCGTGTGAGAGACTTTTTAATATCATTTAAGTCCTCGTCATCAAAAACAAGATTACTGTTCATAGTAACCCTAAATTGATGACACCCCCAAACTTTCAGCCCAGGGAAAAGCTTGTCAACATTTTCATGTATTAGAGAAGAGAGGAAAATATAGGTATCCTTATCTTGAGAGATCTTTTTAGGAAGTTTTATATACCTCGGTAAGATCCTCGGTGCAGGCACTACGGCAAGCTTAGGTGAATTGCCAAATACGTCTGACCCTTTTAACTTTACCATGAAATTCAAACTTTTATTTTGAATTCTAGGAAAGGGGTGACTTCCAATTATATCTGGAGAATTCCCTTCTAGAATCATGGGGTTAATAATTGGCAAAATATGTGTATCGAAATATTTACTTGCCCAATCTCTTTGAGCGCTATTTAATTCCCTTCTTCTTAGAAAAACTATATTTTTGGTTCTTAGAGCTCTGAAAACACTTTTTTGCAATAGATCGTATTGAAGCTTAATAATTGCATTCACTTTCCTTCTTATGTCTTTCAACAGCTGAAGATTATTCTCTCTCTCAGATAAGAAACGTTTATCTGAAAGTTTTAATTTTTTTCTTAAAAACGCTACTTTAATTTCAAAGAACTCATCTAGATTGCTATCTGCAATGCATAAGTACTTCAATCTCTCCAGAATTGGAACGGACTTATCTGAGGCTTGTTCGATGACTCTTTTGTTGAACTCCAGTAAGCTCAACTCTCTTATGAAAAAGTTGTTATCGTGCATCCAGCATATGACTCAAGTTATGAATTTGTATCTAAACTATATCCTGAAGATCGTATTGTCCTAATTACTTTACACTCTTCCGTATTACTCAAAGCTTTTCTTAATCTACGTATGTGAACATCGATAGTTCTATCGGTAACATATACATTAGTACCCCAAACATTATCTAAGATCTGTTGCCTAGAATAGACCCTTCCTGGATTTTTCATCAAAAATTCTAAAATTCTATACTCTCTCGGGCCTAATTTTGCCTCTTCATCACAACAGTAAACCCTGTGGCTACCGGTATCCAATTTAATATTTCCGTAAGATAAAATCATTTCCCTACTGTCATCACTACTTCGTCTCAGAAGCGCTTTGATTCTTGCGATAAGTTCAGCTGGACTAAAGGGTTTGGTAATATAGTCATCACAGCCCATTTCAAACCCTGACAATAGATCTTGCTCTTCCCCTTTAGCTGTTAGCATTATTATGGGTGTATTTTTCAAGTCTTTGTTACTTCTTACAAACTTACAAACTTCTGTTCCTGCAATATCCGGCAACATCCAATCAAGTAAGATTAAGTCTGGATTCGATTTTTGAAGTTTCATCATGGCATCATAGCCATTAGTGGAATGTTCAAATTTAAAACCTGATGCCTTTATATTATATTCCAGAAGCGATACAAGCGCATCTTCATCTTCGATTGAAAAAATGGTCGTCATTTATTTGATTCCTCAATAGCATGTTCAAGCTTACTGTCTTTTTTTTCATCCTTTAAATCTACATGTTCACCGGTTACTATAAAGTGTATTTCTTCTGCTACGTTTTCTATGTGATCCCCTGCTCTCTCAAGAGTTTTGATAGCAAACAACAATTTAGTGTATGTCAGCAGTCTCAGTTTGGAAACTTTACCTTTAATTACATCGACAATTTTCTCGTATATAGCATTGTATGTTTTATCAATCTCAACATCATTTTTTATCACCTCTTTTGCTTTTGTAAGATCTTTTGATACATAGGCATCAATTACTTTTTTAAGCTGTACTTGAACAAGATTGAGCAATCTAAGTATGTCATTTTTTACGCTAGTCTCAGGAATTTCTTCAAGGGTTGCAACTCTCATTGCTATGTTTTTGGCGTAATCACCAAGCCTCTCAAGATCTGTTGAAATCCTAAGAGATGTTAAAATATCTCTAAGATCTACTGCTACAGGTGATCGAAGTGTGATAAGGGTAATTACAGCGTCTCTTATCTCTGCATCATAATTATCAAGTTTAGGTTCATTTTCTAGAATATCCTCTGTGGTCGCTGGAGATCCAGTATCTACCACGTGATAAAGTAATTTATATTGCTCTTCAACAAGTGTTGCCATTTGAGTAACTAAATGAATTACATTAGCTATTTCATCATCAAAGGATTTAACAATATGTTCTCTGTAATCTGTCATATTTTTTATTATAGCTTATCTGTAAATAATTATCCGATCCTTCCCGTAATATAGTCTTGAGTTTTCTGATGCTGTGGATTAGAGAAAATTGTCTTGGTTAATCCTGACTCAATCAGTTCTCCCATATGCATGTAAGCCGTTCTATCAGATACTCTAGCTGCTTGTTGCATAGAGTGAGTAACAATTACGATTGTGTATTGCTCTTTAAGCTCAGCAATCAAATCCTCAATCTTTGCAGTCGCGATTGGATCCAAAGCAGAGCATGGCTCATCCATCAAGAGAATCTCAGGATTAACTGCGAGAGCTCTTGCAATACAAAGTCTTTGTTGTTGGCCTCCAGATAAACTGGTGCCAGGATCAAACAACCGATCTTTTACCTCATCATACAATCCTGATTTACTTAGACTTTCTATCACTACATGATCAAGCTCATCCTTTGAATTGGTCATTCCATGCAACGTTGGTCCAAAAGCTACATTATCATATATTGATTTTGGAAAAGGATTAGGTTTTTGAAATACCATTCCCACTTTCATTCTCAAAAGAACTGGATCTTGTGATGCATCATTAATGTCTTTAGAATCCAATAACACTTGACCATCAGTTTTACATATTTCAACTAGGTCGTTCATTCTATTAATACATTTAAGTAATGTAGATTTTCCACATCCAGATGGACCAATTAGCGATGTAACTTCTTTTTCCATAATATTAAGATTTATATTGCCATAGAAGACGTTAAGATTCTTGATTGAAAGTTTTAATTGTTCAGTCATAAATATTTCACCATTTTTTTTCTAATTTTTTTCTTAAATAAATAGCTGTCAAATTGAGGAGGACGAGAAAAACTAATAAAACCATTATGGCTGCGGATGTCCTCTCCGTAAATGCCCTTTCAGGACTATCTGCCCATAAAAATATTTGTACTGGTAATGCCGTAGATGGCTCCATTGGTCCTCCCGGTATATCGACAACGAATGCTACCATTCCAATCATCAGTAGTGGCGCTGTCTCACCAATTGCCTGTGCAATTCCTATGATAGTTCCGGTCAAAATACCTGGCATTGCAAGTGGGAGAGTGAATCCAAATATAGTTTGAACCTTACTTGCACCCAGTCCTATAGCCGCCTCTTCTATAGAAGGAGGTACAGATTTGATAGCTGCTCTGGATGCAATTACAATCGTAGGCAAAGTCATGAGCGCCAAGGTGAGTCCACCAACTAATGGGGCAGACCTAGGAAGATTAAAAAAGTTAAGAAATATCGCTAATCCTAAAAGGCCAAAAACGATTGATGGCACAGCCGCTAGGTTATTAATGTTTGTCTCAATAAGATCAGAAAATTTATTTTTGGATGCAATTTTTTCGAGATAAACTGCTGACAACACAGCTATTGGAAATGATACTAAAAATGCAATTAAAATTGCGTAAAGTGAGCCTATGATTGCTCCTCTAATGCCAGCCATTTCGGGTTCTCTACTGTCTGCGGCAGAAAATAGGTATTTATTGCTTTGTAATTCAACTAAATTTTTCGATTCTAGAATATCTACATACTGCATTTGCACTTCATCTAATCGTCCAGCAGTGTCTCCTTGTCTTTTTACAGTCCCTTTGATGTACATATCTAAGTCTGCTGAGGCTAAGAACCAGAAATAACCTTGTAGAGAGGAGGATTCATTATCCTCTAATAATTCTTGAAATTCATATTTTGCTCCTTTGCTCAAAAGTGATAACACTGCCTTTCTTTCATTTCTTGATTTGACCTCAGGAGGAAACATTTCAAGGAAACTTTTATTCAAATAAGATCTTGGGTTTATTGATTTTTTATCAACGGATGCAGGAATATCTAATTTGACTGCCACATAGGTTTGTTGAAAAGCTGAAATTCCAGTGGAAAATATATTATATAACAATATTACTAGAAAACTAATTGCTAGTGTAACGGCAACTTTCCCATAGAATTGAAATCTTTTCTCAGATTGATTTCTTGAAGAGATGTTATTCATACTGCTCCCTGTATCTCTTGACTATACTAAGAGAAATCACGTTCAAAATTAATGTTATAAAGAATAGTACAAACGCCAATGCGAATGCTGAGAGTGTCTTAGGACTATCAAACTCTTGGTCACCTGTAAGAAGTCCAACAATTTGAACAGTTACCGTGCTCACACTATCAAATGGATTAAAAGTTAAATTTGCTGCAAATCCTGCAGCCATCACCACTATCATTGTTTCCCCTATCGCACGTGAGAATGCCAAAAGAAAACTTCCAACAATGCCATGAAAAGACGCTGGTATAATTACTTTCTTAGTTGTCTCAGATAGTGTAGCTCCCATTGCAAGTGAACCTTCTTTAAGAGACTTAGGAACAGCAGTCAGGGCGTCATCTGTCAGTGACGCTACGAATGGTATTATCATGATCCCAAGGACCGATCCTGCAATCAACGCGCTTTCAGAACTCATGTTTGTAAAAGTTAAAAATGCTCCTAAATCACGGAAAAAAGGAGCAACTGTTATAACAGCAAAAAAACCATAGACTACTGTTGGAATACCAGCAAGTATCTCAATGATTGGCTTTGCATAGCTTCTAACTCTATCAGAAGCGTATTGAGATAAATATATAGCAGAATACATTCCTATTGGTCCAGCCACTGCCATCGCAATAAATGATATGAGGAGTGTTCCAGTGAATACAGGGACGGCTCCAAAACTTCCAGATGAACCAACTTGGTCAGCTCTTATCGCCATCTGGGGGCTCCAATGCAGCCCGAATAAAAAATCAAACACACTCACCGAATCAAAAAATCTTAGAGTTTCAAATAGCAGTGATAGAACAATTCCTAACGTTACAAAAATTGCAAATACTGCCGAAGCTCGCATAATAATTACAACTACTCGTTCAATGTGATCTCTTGCTTTGAATTGAACCTCAACAAACTTCATAGAATATCTAAAAAGTATCAATGCTAAAGTCAAGGTGACAATAAACTGGAGTATCGAGCTTGTTTTTTGAAGTGATTGATAGTACTCGACTGCTGGAATAAAGCCAACATGGTCGATTATTGCGTCTGTTGTGCCTTCAACATAATCAATTACACCGTTTGTGTAAAACTCAACCAATCCTGCATCTGTGATATCTGAAAAGTAATCTTTAAGGTTAGCGCCCATAATAATATTCATGATAAATGACCAAGAAATCAGTAAAATGATCGCTGGAACAATCGTTAGGAAAGCTGTGTAAAGGCCATGATAATGGGGTTGAGAGTGCAAGATATTTATTTCTGATAAAACCTTCGCTTTCTTCTTATTAAGAACAAAGCCATATAGTGCAAGTGATAGAATAGTTATTAATAGAAATTCGATCATGATTTATCTGTACTAAATCATAGGGTGTCAATGTTACAGTTATGTTAAAAATGTCTTAACTTCTGATGTATTCGTATAATTTTGTAGCTATAAAAGCTCCTATCAACTGAGAAATGATAAATTGAGGGACATTCATAAAGTAAATGCCTGTATAAGTGTCACTTAATGATCTTGCAATTGATATAGCTGGGTTGGCGAATGATGTTGATGATGTAAAAAAGTAGCCTGCACCTATATAAACTCCTACCAATACTCCCATCGAAACATCGTCTCTTTTTTGAGACATGCAGATTATAAATACTAGTAGAAAAGATGCTATAACTTCTGAGAACATGATATTTAGACCGGCCCTGTTTTTTGTACTCATCTCAATGAGAGGCATATCAAACATGGTATGAACGAAAATAACGCCTGTGATGCCAGCGATAATGTGGGTGACAACATAATTAAAAAAGTCTGTTTTATTGAGTGTTCCCTGCATGTAAAAACTAAGTGAAACAGCTGGATTAAAATGAGCTCCTGATATGCTCCTGAAAGTCATTATGATAACTATAAGAATTCCAACCGTCGCTAGAGAGTTAATTAGTAGGGTAAGACCCTCAAGGCCTTGACTGATATTTTCAGCCATGATTCCACTTCCTACTACACCCATAGTAAGAATCATCATGCCGAGAAACTCTGATATTATTTTCTTCATAATTGTAAAAAAGTATCACCTGATTTTATCAGGTGATACTCATAGTTTGTATGGAGTCAATTAACGAACAAGTTTTGCGAGTGATTTTGCATCACTTTGAAACTTAGCGCGTGTAGCAGCAGGTAGGGGTATAAGACCCTTATCGACTAAATAGCCATCATCGCCAACTGCGTCATCTTTCATAAAGAATTCCATATATTCTTGAACACCTGGTATAACGCCCACGTGGTCATTTTTGACGTAGAAGAAAAGTGAACGTGATACTTTATAGTCGCCAGATGCAATAGCATCGAATGTTGGAGCTACGCCATCTATTACAGCTCCTTTTACCTTGTCTTTGTTTTGGTCTAAGAAACTAAAACCAAAGACACCAAAGGAATCTTTATTAGATGTAAGTTTCTGAATGATAAGGTTATCATTTTCACCTGCTTCAACATATGGACCGTCTTCACGAACTGTACGGCATAGTTTTTTCCATGCTTTTTTGTCTTTCTTCTTCATTTTTTTGATCCATGGGATCTCATTGCATCCACCGCTCAAAGCTATTTCAGCAAATGCATCTCTTGTTCCAGATGTAGGTGGAGGTCCGTATACCACGATAGGTATATTCGGAAGTCCTGCCCTTACTTGGTTCCAGGTTTTGTATGGATTTGGACCAGTAACACCATCCATGATACCAATTGGCACTTCTTTAGCTAATGCTAGGTATAAGTCCTTTCTTGTAAGTTGGACTGTTGGACCGCTTTTTGCATTCGCAACAACAATGCCGTCGAAACCAATTTTCATTTCAGTTATATCTGTGATGCCGTTTTTTGCACACAGCTTTACTTCTTTCATCTTAATTCTTCTTGATGCGTTGGTAACATCAGGTGTAGAAGGACCTTTACCAGCACAGAATAATTTAAGACCGCCTCCAGAACCAGTCGATTCTATAATAGGCGCTTTGAAACCATTGTCAGCTCTTCCGAATTCTTCAGCTACAACAGTCGCAAAAGGATAAACGGTTGAGGATCCAACGATCTTAATTGTATCTCTTGCCTCAACACTTGATAGACCAAATGCAGCCAAAAGTGTCAACGCTATTGAAAGATTTTTCATGTTGTCTCCATAATTGATTTAGTATTGTGATTACACAAGATAGTCATGAAGTAGAAATTAAACTTTTGTTACAGATTTATGAACTGGTGTCAAATTTTGGGATATCCACAGTAAAAGTACTTCCCTCTCCCTCGATACTTTCAATATATAGATTCCCAGCATGTCTATTGACTATATGCTTTACTATCGCAAGACCCAATCCTGAGCTGTTTTTCTTGTATGAATTTGCAAATTTCGAACGGAAAAATCTCTCAGAAACTCTAACTATATCATCTTTAGGTATTCCGTGACCTTGATCAATGATTTTAAATTCAATGCTATTTTCTTTTTCTATAAACATAATTTTGATTTGTGTATTTTTATCACTGTAGGTAATAGCGTTGTCCAATAGATTCTCAAAAATCTCAGTTATTTGATCTTCGTTACCTTTGACAACAAAACTCTCTTTTTTGTAGTCATCATCAACTAATATTTCAATTTTTTTGTTATTAGCTAAATTTATAATAGAGTCACGTGCAGCATTTGCACATCTCCATAGGTCGACCTTTTCGTTTGGGATTTGATACTCAGATTCCTCGACTCGAGTAAGTGAGAGTGTATCGTTTGTATGATATTTAAAAACTTTTCTTGCTGTTTTGCATCATCTTTAGCTGGTCCATTGATTGTTTCAATAAACCCCATGATAGCTGTCAGAGGCGTTTTAAGCTCATGACTAACATTAGAGACAAAATCAGATTTTAGTTTTTCTGCAATTTTTTGAGATGTCTCATCAATCATCATTACCAATGCAAAAGTCTCTTTTTTAACCTTTAGTGGAAATATTTGCGCTCGAATATGTTTATGAACCTGGTCATATATCATAAAATTAATATCGCTCTTTTTTTCATTCGACAACGCCTCATTCAATGCGGTATTGAGTTCATTTGATCTTAGACAAAGTGAAAGGTTTAGTCCGTTTGCATCTTTGCCAACATATGAGTTAAAAGCAACATTAGATAAAGTAATTGTATAGCTTTTGTCTAAAACAATCATTGGAAATGTATTTTGATTGAAGATGCTTTTATCCTTGTCTGAGAAAAAGAAGTTCTGCCTTCTTGCCTGATTATCTAACTTCACCACAAACTTTTTCTCCTCATCCTTTTTTCTCGAACCTAAAAGATACATCAAGATATAGAAAACTATGATCACTGGGAGGAGTGACATAGGAGCACCTATATAAGATGCTATCAAGATAGTTATTAGTGTAATGAATAGAAATGGAATAATCATTTATGGAATCAGAATTGTACTACAGTAATAATCAAGTTCATGATAATATTTATTTTCATAATATCAGATATATGACAGATATAATATTCCATAAATCAAGCAAATACATTGAAGATGACATTGATTATTATGCATCAGATACTCGTGATAAGCATGGTGCTGTAAAACCAAGTAAAAATATAAAAAGCTATTCGTTAGACTCATTTAACTTCGACAATCAATCGGAATTACCCTCACTATTTTATCCATTTCCAAAACATTCTCTTGATAGGATTTATCTAGGTATAAGTTTTCCTCTATATGCAAACAACTGGGGTGCAGAGTTTTTAAGATACCTGATGTACATTATTAAAAAAGATGGAGCAGTTATTTTTCCAGTCTATGCAGAAAGACAAGGTGTAGAGAAAAATTACTGGTCAAGGAGCATTCTCGAAGTAGCTTTCCAAAGTCGTCAAAAATGGTGGGGAATGAGTAACATCTGGGCAGAGAACGATGGCGTGATGTCAATGCGAATTGGGAAAAAGGAGCCTAAAGTTAGAAACAGTACATTTACTTATTTTATTGATGAGAAACTTCCATCTCTATTTGGCACTAATGATAAAGATTTAATTGAGAGCGAAATAAGTAATCAGGTTGAAAATATGAGGCTTAGTGCTGTTATTGAAAAAATTATACTTGATCATCATGGTAGGAATAAAAAAGTTCAC
>LULJ01000934.1_pt1 | contig 13631 bp, 16 predicted proteins | sample 728171 | NCBI WGS metagenome assembly LULJ01 (sample SAMN03860292, study PRJNA289734) | marine metagenome | biome: seawater column; feature: ocean; material: water; isolation source: Red Sea water column Station 169 - depth 25m | place: Saudi Arabia: Red Sea | collected 2011-10-15 | depth 25 m
TAATTTCTCTTAAGTAATAATTAATATTTGGCAAGATTTTACAGATGAAGAAATAAATTAGTTCCGCTATATTGAATTTAAATAACATATTAAAGATTGAGGAGGTAAAACTTCTTTTAAATTAAATTCTTCTGATTTGAAAATTATTTTTGAAACAGTTTTTGATAAGTTGAATGCGCTCAATCTACTTCTATTGACGTAAATTGTAATTTTATTTTTTTTTGATTTAAAATTTCCGCAAAGAATATCTTTTTCTGGAGATGTCCACTTAATTCCATTTTTTATAAAAATTCTATATGTTTTCCTAAATTCAATTATAGATTTTATGAACTCTCTAATATCATCATTATATTTATTATTACAAGGAAAACTTTCTCTACAATGGGGTTCGGCCCCCCCAGATAAACCAATTTCTGTTCCATAATAAATGCACGGAACTCCTTTATTTATAAAAAGTAAGAAAAGTGCTAGTTTTAAACTTTTAATATCTTTAGCTAATGTATTTAGTGCCCTAGGCACATCATGACTATCTAATAAATTGAGATTTCCATTATTAATTTCGTTAGAATACCAAGATTCCGTAATCTTTAAAATATTAATGTATTCTTTAGAAGTTAAATTTTTTAATGGGTAAAAAGAATTTTTATAGGGAGAATTTAACTTAAAATCGGCGACCCAAGATATAGTGCTCCATCCAACTCGATAATTCATCACCCCATCAAAATATTTTTTATTTAACCATTTTCTAGCATCACCCCAAATTTCTCCTACAACCCAAACTTCTGAATTGATTCTTTTCATTTCATAATTAAATTTATCCCAAAAAGAAAAAGGGATCTCTTCTGCCACATCTAATCTCCAGCCATCAATACCTTTTTCAACCCAGTATTTCCCAACAGATAAAAGAAAATCTTCCACATCCTTATTTTCAAAATTAAATTTAGGTAATGCAGGATCATTCCACCAACAATCGTAACCGCAGGTTTCATTCTCCTTTGGATACGCCTTAAATGGAGTTTCATGTAACTTAAACCAATTTTTATAGGGAGAACTTTTACCGTTCTCAATTATGTGGTGAAAAGGCCAAAAACCTCTGCCACAATGATTAAATACACCATCTAAAACAATAAAAATATCTCTTTTATGCGCCTCATCAATTAGAGAGTAAAGTGCCTCATCCCCTCCTAAAATAGGATCAACTTTAAAATAATCATAGGTATGGTAACGATGGTTAGCTGCTGAAGAAAAAATTGGATTTAGATAAATACAATTGATTCCAATTCCTTTTAGATAATCTAATCTTTCTATAACGCCGAATAAATCTCCTCCCCGAAAACCTTGTAAGTCTGGGGGATCTTCCCAATTCATAAATTCAAAATTATTCTTTTTATATGATGTTTTACTTCTTTTAAATCGATCTGGAAAAATCTGATAAACAACTGCATTTTCAACCCACGATGGTAGTTTTAAAGTTGGATTATTGTGATCTTTTAAAGGCATTTTTAAATGTAATAAATTTTTAAAATCTAAATAATTAGATTCAAAACATAATCAGTGTGAAATTTTAAAGGCTTTATAAGTATCTTTAAATACATAAATTAATTGAATATATTTTGATAACAACAAAAGATGTACTTTTAATTTATAAATATATGCATGGTTGATATGTAGAATGTTTGCTTTTTAGCAAATTAAAATAAACAAAAACAATATGTTGAAGCCATATACAGTGCATTACCGTGATTTTCAAAATATAAGATTAGAAAATTGTTTTTATGCTTCTGACGCTTACGAGGCTAGAACATTAGCAATGGAACTTAATAAGTATATAAATAATCATCCAAACTGTATAGACTTAATAAGATGTGAAAATTGAATAATATTTCTAGTAATTTAAAGTAAAAATCCATTCAAATACACTTAAATTCTTTTTTTTTCGACTTATTTCGACTATCAATCAATATCAAACTACATCATCTCATATTGATCAAATTTACTTTTTAACTTTGCCGCTTTATGGATTAATCCAACTGCTTCTTTTCTTCCAGTAGCTTGTTGAGCTTTGCGCATTAAGTCAGCATATTTTTTGTTTAGTTTTTTCATTAATTACTTTTTTTAAATTTATGTACACAGGCTTAATAAGTGATTTTATTCTTTGGATTTACTCTATTGAATAGATCAAAACAATTTGTTAAGCAGAAAGTATTTGACTCTTGCAGGTGGGATTCTTTTTCAAAAATTCTTTAGCTGGTCAATATTGCTTAGTCTTATCTCTACCTGAGATAAGGTAATTGTAACATAAATCACAAAATAAATTCCTTAGAAATAATTCGCAACTGATTTATGTTTAGGTTATTTAAGTAATTAGTGGTATTGAATTTGTTCTCATAAGTTTCCAAATTATTAATCTCACAGGTCATACTGTTTGATATTAAATCAATTAAATGTTCTTTATCCATATATAACTTATAAGTCTTATATGCAATTAATTACGGCAAGGTTCTTAATTCAACACCTAAGTATTATTACTTACATATAAAGGGTTGGCGATTTTTATTAAATTGGAGGAGGAGCTGGAGGCATAAAAAAGGATCGATGCAATTAGTAAGCGTTCCATTTGTTGGCTTTATTTAATCCGTAAATACATAAAAGAGGATTAGCTATTAAAACAATCCAAAAGGGAGGTGGAGGACCTCCATCAACAATTGTTCCAGCATTAAAAGTATTGAATAAGGCTACTGCTAACAAACAAGCCATTAAAGCTAGTTCACCTGATAAAACTTTTTTTAAAGATTTTTTATCTTTGATAGAGCTGCAAATAATCAATAAGAATCCTATCCCTAAATTACTAGCTGCTACAACATCTGCAGTCCCTCTTACAAGAAGCAATGTTTCACTTGAAGCATTGCCTGCGATAGTTTCCACAGAAAAAATTAGTAGGAAAATAATTAATAATCCCAATAGGATATGAAGACTCCCAGTAGTTTTTAAAATATTTTTTAACTTCATTCTAAAATAAGCTTATTACTTTTCATTTTATATTTACTGTCAATTCTTTAAATGGGTTTAAGGTGTTGAATCAACAACTAAGTATTTTCTTTAAATTATAAAAATCTAGTATTAAGTAATTAATTTATACTAAATGGAAATAATTTTAAAAAGAGAAACCTCATTAGGTTTAGAATCTTTTGAAGATCTAGGTTTTAATTCCGAAGAGGAACTTGAATTAGAAATTTCTAAACTTACTAAATTTAGGCCTGAATTTGATACTAATTCGAAATAAGTTAATAGCGATTCAAAAAGTAAAGTTTTAACTATATATTCTCTATTTTTTAATTGTTGGTTTTGATTTAATTCTTCCAAATCACTTATTCAATATCAATTAAAAAAGTCAGCCCGTATCCCTACTAGCTGACTTCCATGACGATGCAAGTTTTTAAAAACTATACGATTGTAGTTGTTGTTGTGATGCTTAAAACAACTGCAACAAAGAATATGTATGGAACCACCTTAAGGGGTACATATCCTTGTCTTTTAGATATAAAATCCATTTATACAAATCCTGGAATAATTTGTCCTGTTGTTAGATATGCGCCAATAAGCGCAATAAAGCCAATCATCGCAAATCTACCGTTAAGCTTCTCAGCTACGATTTTTTCCTTCTCAACAGCTTTTGTTTCGTTCATTTGTTTGGTTGGTTGTTTAGCTAAGACGCTTCTTAATGCAATCTTGAAACAAATCTAATAATTAAAAATTATAAGTGTGAGTATAATTACTTACTCTCATATTCTCTATAAGCTGAACTTATTAAAGCTTACGCGACTCTAAATTCCTGTTTCATATTCATTTCAGGCAGGTCATTCATTGAGTCTCTCCATTTCTGGGCCCATTCACTTTGACTATGTTTATAAATTCTAATTAGTTCATCTACAGAGGAATCATGATAATCAACTCTCAGATCTAAAAGAGGAAAGCCTAGTTCTCCACTAACTTTTAGAGCGCTTGAGGTTGAACGGAGGCTTCGTTTATCTCCACCTACACTTTCTCCTGCATTACAAGAACTTCAATATTCTCTAGAAAATTGCCAGCTACAGAAAAGTTTTCTCCACTAATATGTCCGCTTGTCTGAAAACATTCTTGACCTGTCCAGCATGCGCTTCTCCCGTACTTATCAATTAAGTGAACCTGTCTTTTTTCCCTGCCAAAATCTTCTTTAATTAAATCTTCCAAAACTATTTTCGAATCAGAGCAGGATTGGAGTGACTCAAGACTTCTTATTCCTAAATAAGGATTAGTTTGCCCTTGAGTTGCAACAGCACCAACCTGTGATCTAACGAATGAAACTGTTGAGCCAACAGCTATATGGCAAGAAGAAACTGCAACACCAAATCTATTTTTTAAAGGATCAAAACCAATAATTGAAAATGTCATTTATATCGTTAGAGGCTTGTCTAAAAAATTCTTATCAATGGAAAATATTGTATTCAATAAAACCTCAATACCATTAGCACATTGATCAAGAGAAGTATATTCCTTATAGGAATGACTCAGACCATTTCTGCTTGGAACAAAGATCATAACCATAGGACAGATCCTTCCTATTTCTTGTGAGTCATGACTTGCTTTGCTTGGTAAGATTCCAGTTTTAAATCCCAACTTTTCAGATTCATGAAATGAAGAGCTCACTAATTTAGGACATGACTTAGTGGGGATCACTTCAAATTGAGGTTCTATCTGTACTACGCATCCAGTACCTTCTTGAATTTCTGAGCATAGATTCTCAATTCTTAAGCTCATTTTCCCAATCACATCTTTATCCAAATCTCTCATATCTATTGTGAATACTGCCTCTCCTGGAATAACATTTGCCGCATTGGGATGTAGTTTCAATTTACCAACAGTTGCGACTGCACTTTCAGAAGTAGTTTTAGCTATCTGTTCAATGCCAACAATAATTTTAGAGGCGGCCAAAAGTGCGTCATTTCTATTTGACATCGGGGTAGTTCCTGCATGATTTGCCTGACCTTTAACCCTAACGGTTATTCTTTTTTGACCTACTATTCCATTAACAATTCCGATATCCAAACCACCATCCTCAAGTACCTTTCCCTGTTCAACATGTAATTCAAGAAAAGCGAATATATCTTTTTTACTTCTTGCCGCACTTTTAATCTCAAGCCAATTTCCACCAATCCGAGAAAGATTATCAATTATTGAGCAAGAATTACTGGTAACAAAATCTTCTTCTTTAACAGATAAATTACCTGTAAAGCCCTTACAACCAATCATTGTCGATTCTTCATCAGCAAAGACAATTATTTCAAATGGTCTATTTAATTTAATGTCATTTTCCTGAAGAAAAAAAGCAATTTCAATTCCTGCAATCACTCCTAAAGTTCCGTCATACTTACCTCCCTTTGGAACAGTGTCGAGATGAGATCCGGTAACAATGGGAGGTAGATTATTATCATGCCCATCTAATCTTGCAATAATATTTCCAGCAGTATCAATTCTTATTTTCAAACCTAATTCCTTAAGGGTTTTCATAAAAAAATTTCTTGCATATATATCTTCATCAGAAAAACCTCTTCTTGAAACAGAACCATTCTCAGAAGCTCCGATTGAAGAAAAAGAATTTATCAAGTCTTGGATTCTCTCCCTATTTATTACCTGTGGCTCTAGGATGTTTAACCCAGCGCTATAACTCATACTTCTATTACTTAAACCTATTTAAGGTCTCTTATTTTTCAAATAAAACCTGTATTGGTTTACACCTTTTCAGAAATTAATTTAAGAAACGAATTCAAACTTTCCAGCCCAAATTATCAGCCATCTTTTGAGCCTTATCAGGGATATCCTCAATTATAAAAATCTTATATAAGATCTGAACACTTAAAAGATGATTGATTATTGCATCCAATTGTACTTTTTCTGAGGCATCAAGCTCTGAACTAAAAAATTTATTCAGCAAATCATTTACTTCTGTTTCATCCAAGATTCCAAATTCTCTTATCCTCTCAGGACTTAAAAATTCATTCACAATTTCCTGCATAGAACTTAAATTATCTTTATCTGCATGGGAAGGGGGAGCCATGAAAGGAAATTTTTCACGTTTATATAGTGATTCAGGCAGCAATCCTGACATGGCTTCTCTTAAAACATACTTCTCGACATTGTCTTTAATCCTTAATTCAGGGGGGACAGCAACGGCAGCTTCAGCTAGGTGATGATCTAAAAATGCAGGTCTGGCTTCCATTGAATTTGACATATCCACTCTATCTCCACCCCATGTAAGAATTTGACCCTCAAGCATAGTCTTCATCCAAACATACTGAGCCTGATCAATTGCATATCTATTTTCTAACTGTTCAAGGTCAAGTTCTCCAAAAATTGCCGCCCCGGGATCATAAGTTTCCGTTATCTCTTTATATTTGCTTGAGACTAGACTTTTCGCATAAGTTTCACATGCAAGCCAAGGTTGAAGGCAACTTGGCGTAAATCCTAAAAATTCCTTGAAAGATTTATTACTTATTTCTTTATTAGCTAGCATCGCGCCCTTGAAAATATCATTTGAATTTTCCAGGTTTTCTTTAAGATTCTCAGATTCTGAATTAGAAATTCCGACGCCATAGGTATACATATCTTTTCTAAAAGCGGGATAGCCTCCAAACAATTCATCTGAGCCCTCTCCTGTCATAACGACCTTATAATTGAGCTCATTCACTCTTTTACTCATAAGGTACTTTGCAATTGCAAGGGTGTTATAAATAGATCTTTCAGTAAACCATAGAACCTTTTCAAAATTCCCATACAGATCATCTCCATTTATTTTTAAAATCTCATGATCTGCATTTGTGGCATCAGCCATCTCTTTTGCTATCGAAGTTTCATCATATCTTTCATCACTGAAGCCAATCGTGAATGCCTTTACTGATTTTTGACTTATGGCAGAAGCCAATCCCAAAATTGAGCAACTATCAATTCCACCGGACAAATAACAGCCGACAGGAACATCAGCGACCATTCTTAATTCAACGGCTCTCAACAATTCTTTTCTAATATTTTCAATAAAATATTTTTCACTTTTATCTCTTTCATAAGTGTTTTTCTTAGGGAAATTTATATCCCAGAATTTTTCCTCTGTTATCTGAAATTTATTATTTACTCTTTTGACCTTAAGGATATATCCGGGTTTAACTTGTTTAACACCGGCGAATGCTGTAGAGCCAGGTACCATTACCTGCATCAATTGATGAACCAGTCCTTCACCCGTAAATTTTCTTTCAACTGATGGATGGGCGAATAATACTTTTAATTCAGAGCCAAATATTAAGGAATCATCGGTCTCAATCCAGTATTGAGGTTTAATCCCAAAACGATCTCTTACAAGATAAAGACAATCCTGTTCTGCATCAAACAATGAAAAGGCAAATTCTCCTCGCAGATAAGATAATGACTCATCAATGCCATATTTCTCATAAAGCCTAAGCAATATTTCCGAATCACTTTTTGAAGAAAAGCTTACGCCCTGTGCAACAAGATTAGCCCTAATTCTCTGAAAGTCATAAAATTCACCATTATGCGCCATCAGAATATGATTTTCGGCACCACCGACAAAAGGCTGTCTGGCTCGATTTTCATTTAAATCTATTATCGATAATCTCGCATGACAGAATCCTACAGAAGCATCATCTGATAATTTATATCCAAAACCGTCAGGTCCACGATGGCTTTGAATAGCCGCCATATTTACAAGAATCTGAGGTTCAACAGATTTATCTTTTGATTTATTAAAAACCCCGCCTATTCCACACATCTAGTTAAACGACATCCATCACTCTTGTTGTTCTATCCATCAGACAGGTAAGTAATGCCATTCTTACAAATACCGCTCCTCTTGACTGAGCAAAATACCAATTTTTCGATGTCTGATCCAATGATGTTGACAATTCAGGACCACGAGCAAGTGGATGCAATATTATGGAATCTTTTTTAAATGGCAACTCACTGTGCAATTTAAATGAACTTCCATGAACCTCATAATTTTCTCCCACCCATGCAATTGCATTTATATAGGTAACGTCCAGGGAAGGCAATACTTTTTCCATATCTGTCTCCAGCTCAATCTTCAGATCAGATTCAATAAGTTGTTCAAGCTGGCCTTCATCAAATAAATCGTTCTGATCAATTGATTTATCATCGTAAATGACAATAATTTTTTTTATGAAATATGGAAACTTGCAGAATAATTTCAGAAGAGATCTGACTGTTCTCATACGTGATGGAACTCCGATGATACCAATGGTTATTTTTTCACTATCATCAATTGATTTGTTAACCAGATGCGGTCTCCATTTAAAAATCGTATAAAGATCAGACATCGCCTGAGTGGGATGTTCATCGATTCCGTTACCGGCATTGATTATTGGAATTCTCAATGATTTTGTCATTTCAAAGATCGCCTCATTGTCACTTTCTCTGAGGACAACGCAGTCACCGTAATTATTAAACATATGAGCAATATCCAGATGGGTTTCTCCCTTGGCAATTCCAGTGGAACTTTTATCGGTGATATTTATTGAATCGCCACCTAGCCTGTGCCATGCACTATCAAACGATAATCTTGTTCTGGTGCTTGGTTCATAGAAGGCATTTATGAGTATCTTTCCCTTGAGGGGACTGTTATGGGAAATATATCTGTTTGGGTTACTTTCGAATTTTGCCGCCAGCCTGAAAAGTTGTAGAAGACAATCTTTACTAAAGGGGTCTATGGAAATTACATGCCTGTCCAATAACTCATATAGAAATTCTGCTCTTTCCTTTATTTCAGATAATAAATTCTGAGGATGAGTGGAGCCGTAAATATCAGGTCCGATTCTTGAAAAAGAAAATGATTTTTCCTTATATAAGGTTTTTACTTTGTATGATCCCAAAATATTAAAGTTCCAAAATTTGTGTCGATAACTACATTTTTATAAACAAAAATCAATGTAGACAAGTAATTTCAAAGAAAAATCTCAGAAAAAATCTAATTAATATCAGTTTCTGTATAGAACTAATACAGAAAATATTTAATTAGGCTCAGAATTTAACAGCATGAACAATTACTTTCAGATTCATGATGAGAAAATTCAAGAGCATCTGCGATATCTCTAAACATGTCAGCCACATACTCGTGAGGACAAGGTATACCTACTTAAAATCATAATTTAGGCTTTTAGGAGTTTACGATTAACGAGAGAATAAGCTTATATCTTAATTATCTCAGTCATGAAGATAAAGATAGCGAAAATGGATGAAGATGATAATAAAAAACAAATAGGTGTATTGGCACAATTTAAAAAGATAGGGCAGCCACAATATAACCCAGAAGAAGCATTTTATATACATTAGATGACTGTGAAATGAAGCTAGTAGAAGAAAAAGAAATAGTAGGTAGTTGTGTAGAAACTATTAAATTAATAATGAAAAAACACTACAGGCTAGGAATAAAAGAAGTTAAGACAAAAACTATTATTAGCAATGCCTACGAATTAAATAAAACTTCTCAAAAAACAGTACATAATACTCTCGGAATAATGGTTAATAGTAGAAAAATATGTAGACCTCGTAAGGGCGTATATAAATTACCTGATAGTACTATTCAAAAAATAAAAAATAACTTCCCGACTGAAGACCTCGGGAATTGATCTAATGCTAGTGATACTAATTGATCTACCCCTATTACCTCCCGACGGACAGAAATGTGTCTTTAATTTTTATACCCGTTTATCCCTGTCGGGAGGTATTTGTATCAAATCCATGTTGTATCAATGGATATACCCACTACCCGACCATTTTTATCGGGTATTAAATCATTCTTTGGCAGAAAGCATCAACAAGTTCTACTGGGACATCTACTATTGATGCCGTCAATTTTTCTCTGCTTTCAGCTTGTTCATCATTACCAGAACTATAAAAAGCGTAATATCTTGCACAAGCTTCTTTATACATAAGTAATTTGCCATTCTCTTTTAAAGTGCTTGCAATAGAGAACAAATTAAGAGCAATAATCGCTAATAAGATGCTCATTGGGTACTTTTTAATGAAGGAAATTATAGAATCCATTTTCATAACTGGATTGTTGTAATAAATCAATACAAATAATAATGCAAAATAAAGCTAATTTTTCTTGTTTTTTTGCAAAATAACGTCATTTAATGCCCAAAAAGTTAAAAATAACGAGCTTTAACGAAAAGAAGGTTTTTTAGCCTGATTACATTTAAGGCCAATATTAATTTGGAGTGTTTCAATATTTTCTTTCTTTATTAAGGGAAAACTATCTATCATGATGTGGGAAGTTTTTATTACAGAGTAAGTAAATATTAATTAAATATTAGTTTTTAATTTTGATCTATTTTTTGCAAATTTAATAAACCAATTTAAATATTCCTTAGGACCATTCTGAAAAATCATATCGAACTTTAAGTAGTCATCATCATCACTTATTCCTTCTAGACCAGATATTTTTGTAGAAGGTCTATAAACTTCACCTGAACTACTATCAACGAAAATTATTTTATTATTACTCTCAAACTCTTTTCCTAGTAATTGTATAAATTCTAAGAAAGATCGATCACTTCCACCTCTTGAGTAACCATTATTTGGAATTTTTTGGGATGTAACTGTGTCACCAATACCAATAATTGTTGGCATATCTTCGGGTTTAATATATTTTTTGCAGAAATTCACTTTTTCTATTAATGATTTAGGAGAGTCTCTAAAATTAAAGTTTCTACCAAATGGAGCTATGCCAGTAGAATCATAAATAAATTTATTTAATAAAAAAAGAACCCCGGAGTCTTTGACTGCACCTTTAATAAGTAACTGTATGTCAGTTGATCCAATATCATTTTTACTAGAAAGTTTTATTATTTCATTTCCATTTTTGCTCCCTAGATTTGGAGATATGTGAAGAAAAAATGAGTTTTCAAGTCCTTGAGCTTTGGCTTTGTAAATAATTTCATTCATCATATCTTGAAAGCTCTTTTGAATAATTTTTCTTTTTTCAGAATCATCTTTTACTAAATCGAAAAGGCTGTTAAAGGTTATTGTTGGAGAGAACCTTGTTTTACATATTGATTTTGAAGCATGATAATTTATTTCTTCTTGACCGATATTAGGAAAAATTTTCTTTACTATTTGTTCAAAGCTAGGCCTCATTAAATCTGGAACTTTGGCTAAGAAATCGACCTCTTCTTTTGATACTCCCTCAAAACTTATATTCCCATAATTATCTTGATACTCGACCCCGCATGCAGCTAAACCTCTTAAATAAAGGCCTTTTTCTTTTGGCTGATCAATACCTCTTAGGCTCCTTTCAACTATTCTGTTAACCCCTCTTGGACCTTCATGTTCTCCGCATGTTAAGACATAAAATTCTTTTTCTAAATTTTTAACGGCAAATATGAATTTCGATTCCAGTTTTCTAGTCATTGGGTCTTTTACCAATGGAATACATACTCCATCTATATCTTGAATAAATAAGATACTTTTAGAATTAATTATTATTTCTTCAAAATCTAAATTAATGTTTTCCATTTCTATTACCCCAAGAGAGATTTATTTAATTTTTTTTCGGAATTTTTTATCGTAGGCTTTTCTTTCTATTTTAGTTAATTGTCTTTGACTGCATAAATAACCTTTTTCAGATTTATAAATATCGCTTGGGATTAATTCTGGGTTTTTAAAATATTTGTTCCCATGTCCTTTTAGATTTAATTTTTGAACTTTCTTTTCATAATTGAGTTTTACGAATGAAGATCAATAGACTTGATTTGCTCTTCTGCCCAGTCCTGCACAGTGTATGATTCTACTGCTGATGTCATCCTCTCCATTCTCTCTAATTGTTCTTCCAGCGGCATTGAAATTGCTTCATGAATGGATGCATCCATTTTATTTTGAGAATAAGGGTTAGTTAGAATTGCCCCATTTAACAATACGGATGCTCCTGTAAACTCCGATAAAACAAGAACTCCTGGGTTACCTTTTCTTGCTGCCGCATATTCTTTGGCGACAAGATTTAGTCCATCTCGAAGAGGAGTAATCCAGCAAATATCTGCTTGAGTAAACCAAGCAACCATTTCTTCATAGGGAATTCTTCTTGTTGATAAGCGTATTGGGACCCAATCAATAAGACTAAATTTTCCGTTAATTCGACCCACAATTTCTTCTATTCCCCTTTGGGTTTCCTTATATATTTTCATTCCGCTCGCAGCTGAAACGCATGCAATCATTAATACAATTTCTCCATGCAAGTCTTTTCTTTTCTCCAATAAACGTTCAAAGGCCAAAAGCAATTCTTCATTGCCTTTTGTATAGTCAACTCTACTAGCCGACAAAATCAGCTTACGTCCTTTTTTTGTACCTTCTTTAATCTTTTGTATATGATTCTCTACATTCTTACTTTTTATTAGATTAGCTATTAGATCTGGAGAAGTCCCAACTGGGGAAGAGATTATTTTTATCTTTCTGCCACCATAATGTAGATACGGAGTAAAGGATGGTTCTGAGAGTGCACTTCCTACTGAAATAAATTTTTTACTAACAGACTCTTTAGAATCTTTTTTTGCTCCTAAAAGAGAGCTTGCCGCTCTTGCAAAGTTTTCTGCATATCTCGGAATATGAAATCCAACCACATCGCATGAAAGTAAACTTTCTAATATTTGATTTCTCCAAGGCAGAATCGCAAATACATCGCTGGCAGGAAATGGAGTATGGTGAAAAAAAATAATTTTAATGTCAGGCCTGATTTCCCGAATATAGAGAGGCGCAAGCCATAAATTGTAATCGTGTATCCAAATTGTTGCTGATTTCGCTGCTTGATTACAAGCAGTTTTTGCAAACCTTTTATTTACTTCCTCAAATATTTTCCAATCTGCGTTGTTAACATCGAAATATTTAGGGAATGTATGAAGAATAGGCCAAAAAGACTCTTTTGAGGTTACATGATAAAAACTCCTTATTTCTTTTTTATTTAAGGGTATTCTTACTAAGTCAAATGATGTTTCCTTATTGATTCTAGTTATTTCATCTTCTTCATTATCAATATCTTTTACTTCACGCCAGGCTATCCAAGTACCATCTACCTTATCTCTAAAAATATTCCTTAAAGTGGGAATAATACCGTTGGGACTTTTTTGATCTATCCATTTATTTTTACCCAATTTGTCTTTAGATTCGTCATAAGGAGACCTGTGATAAAGAACAATAAAATCGCTTTTTCTTTTTAATATCATTGAGTAGATTCTTTTTAATTAATCGAGTTCATGGGAGGAATTTAATTTATGTTAATTAAGTATTTAATTTCTAAAGATTATTTTTCTTGAAATGACTTTTATGGGATTTTTTTCGTTCACCCTCATTTACCCTTATCTCTCGTCCCATCCATTCAACATCTTGAAGATCATCAATGGCTATTTTCTCAGAACTTTGATCATTTAAATCTACAAATGCAAAACCTCTTTTTCTTCCTGTTTCCCTGTCGAGGGGCAAAAAACATTTCTTGACTACTCCATAATTACTAAAAAGCGATTCAAGATCTTCTACTTCAGTATCCCAAGATAAATTTCCAATAAAAATAGTCATTTTTT
>LULJ01001053.1_pt2 | contig 13605 bp, 10 predicted proteins | sample 728171 | NCBI WGS metagenome assembly LULJ01 (sample SAMN03860292, study PRJNA289734) | marine metagenome | biome: seawater column; feature: ocean; material: water; isolation source: Red Sea water column Station 169 - depth 25m | place: Saudi Arabia: Red Sea | collected 2011-10-15 | depth 25 m
GCAATGGCGCTTTCAAATAAACCAAAGCTTCTAATTGCAGATGAGCCTACTACCGCTTTAGATGTAACTATCCAAAAAGATATCCTTGATTTGTTACACTCCTTAAGAGCCTCCTATGATCTTTCAATATTATTCATAACGCACAATTTAAAGATTGTTAAAAATTTGGCTGATCGTTTATATATTATGAAAGAAGGGGAAATAATTGAAAGTGGTAAAACCGAAGATGTTTTTAAAAAACCAACGCAATACATAGAAACTCATGTTGAATGCGGTAAAATTCTAGAAAATAATAATAATCAAATTGAAGAGATTGATTCTTTTCTTTGCAAAATTAAAGAATCTCAAATTAGGACAGGTTTGCATATTTTTGGTAATAGGCAGAATGACATTAATGAAATAAATTTATTCTTGTGTATTGCTAGAGTACCAAATGCCAACCGAATTGGTGTTATTCAATATATAGCAAAACATTTAAAACTAGATTTGAATCCTTGGACAAATCAATATGATCAAATGTTAAGTGAAAAGGATAAAAAAATATTATTGACTTTTTCCAACAAAAACATTTTAAACTTTAGAATGGCTATTGATTTTTTGGAACAACAAGCAAAGTATTTAATATATTTGTTTTTTTACAAAAAGAATACCAATATAAAAAATCTAGAAAAATATAAAAATCAGAAAATAATAGACTATTTCTTTAATGAAAAAAAACATAATAAGTATTTTTTATTATTAAAAAAAGAGATTCTATATCCAATCATTAATTCTTCATATAATGAGAAATTATCATTTATTAATTCATTAAATGGACAATATGTAAAAAGTGGTCCATCTGGAGCCCCTACGAGAGGTAAAACTGAAGCTTTACCCACTGGTAAAAATTTCTTTTCAGTTGATTCGAGAGGACTGCCAACTGAATCAGCATGGAGTGTTGGTTGTCAATCCGCTTCACAAATACTTGATTTATACAAACAAGATAATGGAGAAGATTTAAAAAATATAGCAATATCTGTATGGGCAACATCCACAATGAGAAATGGTGGTGAAGACATTTGTCAAATACTATATTTATTAGGAGTACAGCCTATTTGGGATGGGCCTTCAAGAAGAGTAGTTGATCTAGAAATCATTCCTTTATCTGTTCTCGAAAGACCAAGGGTTGATGTTACTTTAAGGATTTCGGGAATGTTTAGAGATGCATTTCCACAGTTAGTTAAATTAACTTCTAAAGCAATAAATCTTGTTTCTAATCTTAATGAGGATGATAAATTTAACCCTCTTGCTGGGGCATCAAGGGATGGTGATTCAATTAATCGTATATTTGGGTCAGCGCCAGGTTCATATGGAGCTGGTCTGCAAGAACTAATTTCAAATTCTAATTGGGAAAATATTGATGATTTTGGAGAATCTTTTCTTAATTGGAGTAAGTGGATTTACAGTGATAATCTTGAACCTATAGAGGATAAAAAATCATTAGAAAATGCTCTTAAAAATGTGCAGTTAGTTGTTCATAACCAAGATAATAAGGAACATGATATTTTAGATTCTGATGATTATTATCAGTTTCAGGGTGGATTATCTTCAGCAGTAAAAAAATTGAGCGGTAAATTTCCTGAAATGTATCATGGTGATTTATCAAAATTTGGATTATCCAAAATTTCAAAATTACAAGATGAAATTAATAAAGTTGTTATATCAAGAATACTTAACCCTAAATGGATAAATGGAATGAAGGATAATGGTTATAAAGGAGCGTTTGAATTTTCAGCTACACTAGATTACTTATATGCTTTTGATGCTTCTACTGAAGTAGTCTCAGATTGGTGTTATGAGGAAGTTTATAAATCATGGTTATGTGATCTGGATCTTAGGAATTTCTTTCTAGAGAATAATCCATGGGCTTTAAGAGATATTGCACAAAGATTTCTTGAAATTGTCAATAGAAAAATGTGGAATAATTGTTCATCAGATGTCATTGAAAATTTAAAGAACATAATTATTAATACTGATTCAATAATTGAAAAAAACGAATTCTGAATTATCTACCTAATAGCGAAAGTCCATGACTATCTGTTCCGCATGTTTTTAGCATTGAATATTTATCTGCTAATTTATCTATTTCTGAACATACAAATAAACTAGGATTCCATACTTCATTAAGTTCATAATCGTACCAAACCTCTATTCCATCAATACCTTGTATTTTGGCCTCTGGAATTAATTTATAAAAGGGAATCCTGTATCTCGCTGGATGTGCAAGAAATGATAAACCACCAGCTAAATTTATTGCTTTTATAACTGATTTAATATTTAAATCATTACCTATTGGAGACTCTCCAAGGATGTAGGGATTTAGGTATTTACTTTTTATATCTATTCCCAATCCAATTACATGTACTAAACATCCTAAAATCAAACAATTAATTTCTATTCCCGAAATTAATGTAAAAGAATCTTTAGGATAATTTTTGAGTATATTATTTTTTTTTATATATTCATGAGCTTTAATTGTATGATGATCGGTTATTGATAAAAATTTCAAGTTATTTTTATAAGCTTGTTCTAAAAGTTCATATGGTTCTAGACTTCCATCACTAAATTTTGTATGACAGTGAAAATTAATATTTTTAGGACAACTATTTTTATTAATATTGGAAGTTAATTTTACTAAGTCTTCCCTATTCATTACTTAATGAATTCTCATTTTTCTTTCTAATCTTTGCATATAATTGTATTGAAGCCAACATGAAAATAATTAGTCCAACTACGCTCCATGTAGCAACACTAGTTGGAAAATTATTTTTAAAAATAACTAAAAGTACAATTATAAATAATAATAAAGTAGGCAATTCATTTAATAATCTAAGGTTTTTTGCTGAAATGGTTGAAGTACCATTTTGTAATGAATACATTATTTTATAACAATAAGAATGATAAATTACTAATCCCAAAACAAAAGAAATTTTAATTTGCAACCACTTCTCACTTAACCAACTTGGTTGCATAATAACCATGCAAATAGCCATACTTAAAGCTAATATCATCCCAGGTGTTGTGATTATATTCGCCAGCCTTTTTTCCATCAAGGTGTATTGTTTATTAAAGGCAATTTTTAATTCATTATCCATATTTTTAGATTCTTCATGATATATAAAAAGTCTTACTAAATAAAAAAGTCCCGCAAACCAAACGATTACACCAATAATGTGAAGTGATTTAAACCAGAGATATGCTTCAGCTGCCAAATTACTAGATTAATTTAAAAATATATATTTTTAATATAGTTATATTTAACAATATCAAGAAATCTATTTTTCAAAAATTAATTAATATTTATAACTCGTTAAAATATTCATATATATCATTTACTGAATTTTTTCCAAGTCCTTTAACTTTTGATAAATCCTCTTTACTAGCTATTCTTATCGCGTCTATTGATTTAAAATGCTCAAGCAATTCTCTTATTCTTGATGGTCCTAATCCACTGATTTGGGACAATTGAGATCTATTCATTCTTTTAGATCTTTTGTCTCTATGAAAAGATAATGCAAATCTATGTGCTTCATCTCTTACCCTTCTTAATAGAAGAACTCCTTTTTGATTTTCATCAGTATCAAGAGACTTAGTAAATCCTGGAATAAATATTTCTTCATTTTTTTTTGCCAATGAACATATAGTTACTTCTTCCTCAAGATTTAATTCTTTTAATGCTTTAATAGCTGCATTTAACTGTCCTTTTCCTCCATCAATCATTATTAAATCAGGCCAATCTGATAGAAGTTCATTGTCTAATTTACTATTCGTTTTATCATTTAATATTGAAAAATCCCCTCCGCTTTTTTTAAATCTTGACCATTTTTTAAACCTTCTATGTATTACTTCATATATCGAAGCAAAATCATCACTATGTCCTACAAAAACGTTTGGATCTTTAATTTTATATTTCCTATAATGCTGTTTAGAAGGAATCCCATCAATAAAAACGACTTGTGATGCTACAGGGTCACTACCTTGAATATGGCTTATATCATAACCTTCAATTCTTTTAGGTTGTTCGCTTAATTCAAGTATTTGGGCAAGATCCTCAATTGATGATTCATTATCTTGTATCCCATTTAATATTCTATCTAATTCCAATTTCGCATTTTTTAAAACCATTTCTACAGTTTCATGTTTTTTATTTCTTTTTGGGATTAAGATTTTTACTTTCTTTTTTCTTAGCTCCGTTAACCAATCCTCTATGGTTGCTTGTTTTGGAAGGTTATATTGAATAAGAATTTCTGATGGTATTTCTACAGGTTCAACATTCATATAATGCTCTTCTAATATCTTTTGTAAAATAAGATTTTCATCTTCATTATTTAATTTTTGACTATAGCCAATTCTCCCAATGAGCTTACCAGATCTCATTTGGAAAATTTGTATACTAGCTACATTTTTTTCTGAAACTATTCCAAAGATATCTCTATTAATTGAAGAATCTGGTATTGATATTTTTTGTGATTCAGTTAATAATTTTAAACCTGAAATTTGGTCCCTTATTTTTGCTGCATTCTCATAATCTAAATCATTTGAAAATTGCAGCATTTTTTTTTGTAAAAATATTTCTAAGTCATCATTTCTTCCCTGAAATATCATAGATACTTGTTTCATTATTTTTTTATAATCGTCAGATGATATAACTTCTTGGCAAACACCTGGACATCTTCCTATTGAATAATTCAAACAAGTTCTATCTTTATAGACTGGCCTTGGTCTTTGTCTAAGTGGAAATATTTTTTTTATCGTAAATAATGTTCTCCTTAATAATCCGACATCAACATAAGGTCCATAATATCTATCTAAATTATTTCTATTTCTTCTTCTTCTTGTAATAAATATTCGAGGATATTTTTCACTCCAAGTTATACAAAGATATGGATATTTCTTATCATCCTTTAAAAGAATATTAAAGTATGGTTTGTTTGTTTTAATTAAATTTGACTCTAAATTTAATGCTTCATATTCGCTATCTGTGACTATTATTTCTATTTCAGTTATTTGACGAACCATCAAACTTAATCGGGGAGTTAAATCTGAATAATTATTGAAATAACTACTTACTCTACTGCGTAGTTTTTTAGATTTACCGATATAAAGTAAGTTATTATCAATATCTTTAAAAAGATAACAACCAGATGACTTTGGAATTTCGGATAATCTTGATTTTAATAACTCCTTATTATTAATTAATTTATATTCAATTTTAAAATTATATTTGTTATTTATTTTTTCGATAGAGGAATTACTCATTTATAATGATTAACCTCCATAATTCCAGCCAGTTGAAGATAAATTTAGTGAGTCAACATCATTATTCAGATAAGCAGATTGAACCTCTCCTACAAAAACGGTATGGTCTCCATGCATAACACTTCCAACAACATTACATTCAACACCACCAACACTATCAACTAAAATAGGCAATCCAAGCTCACCTAAATTAAATTCAACAGATTCAAATCTACCTCCTAATGCTTTTTGAGGTTTAAAGAAAACAGCTGCTAGATCCTTTTGATCACTTTTGAGCACATTTAATGAGAACTTATTGGTTGACTTTATTATTTCATGACTAGAACCCTCTGCTCTAACAGCCATTACAACTAATGGTGGGGTGAAAGAACCTTGAGTCACCCAACTTGCAGTAAATCCATTCACTTCATTTTTATCCTCGTCTCTAACGCCACAAATAAATAATCCGTGAGGTATTTTTCTTAATAAGATTTTTTTTGCTTCTAGATTTAATGTCATAATTGATTTAACTAATAATCTTATTTTAACTAAATTTCTTATTCGATCATAATAAATTCATGAAAATTCTTTATCCAGGTACATTTGATCCTTTAACAAATGGGCATCTTGATTTAATAGAAAGGGCTGAAAAAATATTTGGCAATCTAGTAGTTGCTGTTTTAGAAAATACCTCTAAAACACCAACATTTAATCTTGAAAGAAGAATAATACAAATAAAAAATTCTCTTTCTCATTTACCTAATATTGAAGTTATTTCTTATTCTGGTCTAACTGTTGATTGTGCAAATGATCTAAAAGCTAATCTTATTCTTAGAGGCTTAAGAGCAATGAGTGATTTTGAGTATGAACTTCAGATTGCTCATACAAATAAATCTCTTAATAATGATATTGAAACTATATTTTTATCGACAAATACAAATTATAGTTTTCTTAGTAGTTCTTTAGTAAAAGAAGTTGCAAAATTTGGTGGTGAAATTAATCACATGGTACCTCCCTCTGTTGAGAGGGATTTAAAAGAATATTTTAAATAATATTTTTATTAACAAGATTTCAAGTAATAAAGATCACGTAATAATTTAAAAGCTTTTTCTTTATCAATTTTATTAGAATTTTGGATAATGCTTATAATTATTGGCTTTTCATTTTTATATAAAAAGCCAGATAATGCAAAGACATTTGAAAGAGTCCCAGTTTTGCCAAAAAACTTTCCAGACAATTCACTATTTACAAATCTTTTAGCTAACGTTCCTCTCACTCCCGTAATTGAAAGTGTAGATTGATAAGCTTTAAAATCATTAAAATATCTCATTTTATCTAAAAACAATACAACTAACTTTGTTGTAATTTTATTTTTTCGAGACAAATATTTATTGTGATTACTTTCTATTGCAAGAGATGTAATTGGAGATCCATATTCGTAAAGTTTATCAGTATTTGTCCAACCATTAGGCCAATATAATTTTGAATCAATTTCTACAATATTAAAGTTAATAATTTTATTTTCTTTAACATTTGAAATTAGTTCGATTATATTTTCATAATTAAGATCTGGATCACCTTGACCGTGTAAATAATAATCGTTTTTATTTTTAAATAAGGAAGTTTTTAAATTATTATTTAATTTATATTTACTTAAAACATAAGCTGATGAGAATAATTTTTGGTTAGATGCTGGCAACCTTGGAACATCCTCATTGTAGGAACTTATTATTTCCCCTTTATTATTAATAATTGATACACTAAAAGAATCATCAAGCGTTTGATTCAATAAAGCATCATAAGTAGGACATATTTTGTTTTTAGTAATTATTCCCGGGAAATTAAAATAAATACTATTTAAAATAGTTATTTTCTGATTTGCTAGTAAATATCTTATTAAGAAAGGAGATGTTACTAATACAAGAACAATTAAGAAAAATGAATAAATTTTTTTTATCACATTCAATCTATAAATTTACAAAAATAGATTCATTGTCGGGTTTAATTTCAAATTCTTTTTTAAAAAAATATCTTTTATTTTCTTCTTTGAAAAGCAACCAGTTATTTGGATAAATATGCATAAGAGCAGCTTTATTTAAAGGCTGCAGAAAATAAATATTTTTCCATGTTTTGACAAAGTTTTTACGTCGCTCTCTAATAACACTTCCTATACCAATATTGGCATCTTCAAATTTTGGATTTAATGAATAATGCGTACCTTGATAATTATCAGACATTGGTTCAAATGAATCGAAATCATATGGCTGAGGTAGTATCGATATCATTGCACTATCAATATTATTTATATTATTTGATTCATTAAATGATTTAAAAGTAAAGATTTTATCTTTGATATCTGGATAGTCTCTTTGAGCCAAAGCCACAGCACCTTGATCAGCAAATGTTATGAATACATTATTATTTTTAGACAATATCTTGTAGATAGTTATTCCAATTCTGTTAAACTTCAATCCTTCAAAATTAAATTCTATAGTAAATCTTTTATTTGAATCTAATAAACTTGGAATAATTGCATCCTCCATATTCTTAAGAGATTCATTTAAATCTTTAGGTAGTCTGTAATTGGTTTCCATTAAAATTTGTCAATACATATTTGAATAAGTTCTAAAAATTTATCTATTTCTGACTTATTGTTTATTGAACCTAAAGTAACACGAATATTTGAATATAGTTCATCATCTTTTAAACCAATATTTTTAAGTGTTGAGCTAGGTTTCCCAGATGAGCTTGAACAAGCACTTCCACTACTTATGGCTATTTTATTTTCTGACATGAAATTAACAATCTTATAGGCCCTTATAGGCTCAAATAGTTTATTTAATAGTAGAAAAGAAATATGACTGGGAAGTCTATGGTTAATACTACCCGTAATCTTTATATGATTATTATCTTTAATTTTTTGAAAAAAATAATTTTTAAGTTTATTAATATTATTAGAAGGAAATTCAGTTATGTAATCATATAATTTTATTTTTCCTTCAATATTCTTTAGTGATTCATACATTCCAGCGATTAATGGCAAAGCTTGTGTACCTTGTCTAATTGAAAATTCCTGAGTAAGTGATATGTCATTATTTTTTAAAATTTGTCTAGACTTTTCTTTTGTTAAAAGAATACCGATCCCTTTTGGACCTCCAAATTTATGAGCGGATAAACTTAAAAAATCACATTTAAGATCTTTCCAACTGAATATTCCATTACTTAATATTTGAGTTCCATCTAAATGAAACATTATATTTAATTCTTCACATTTGGAACCAATAAATTGGACAGGTTGTATTGTCCCAATTTCACTTTGTCCCCAAATAATTGATACAAGCTTAGTATCATTGTTTAAAAATTTTTCGATATTAGAAATATTTAAAATTCCATCATTATTTACCGTCCATTCGTAAATATCCCAATTTTGTTTTCTTAGTTTATTAGCACAAATAGTTGTTGCTTGATGTTCAACATTTGAAATAACAACCCTACCATTTTTAAATTTCTCATAAATATTATTAAATACAATATTTGTCGATTCCGAAGAACCAGATGTAAAAATTATATCCTCTGGATCTGCTTCAAATATATAAGCAATTTTAGATCTAATTTTTTCAAGATATGTAGAGCATTTTATCCCTAGCTCATATGTAGATGAAGGGTTATGCCAATAATTCCTATAAGTTGAATTAATTATATTTAAAACATTCTCAGATAATGGAGTTGTGGATGCATTATCTAAATAGATAAAATTATTTTCCATTAATTTACTAACATTGATCCTGAGAAAACCTTTTTAGCATTACCGGTCATCATTACTTCACAATCGTCTTTTGACCAATCAATTTTAAGATTACCTCCTGGTAAGGTTACTATGGTTTGTGAATTACAAAGGCCTAATTTATAAGCTGCCACATGGATAGCACAGGCACCTGTTCCACAAGCTAAGGTTGGTCCTGCACCCCTTTCCCATACTTTTACTTTGATATTATCTCTATTTAAAATTTGACAAAAATGCACATTAGTTTTTTCAGGAAATAATTCATTTTTTTCAAATATAGGACCAAGTCTGGAAAGAACAATTGACTCTATGTCTTTTACAAAGAATATTAAATGAGGATTTCCCATTCCTACGGCATAACCCATATTATTAAAATCTTTCTCAATAAATTCGTGTGAAGGAATTGAATTTATTTTTTTTTCAATTGTTGTTGGAATATTTTGACATTCTAAAATTGGAACTCCCATTTTTACTGTAATTTCATCATTTATATATTTTGCAATTTTTAAACCTGCTTTAGTCTCAATTTTATATTCTATATTTTTATTATTCATTGAATCATTTACGTGGAGATACTCAACTAAACACCTAATTCCGTTTCCACACATTTGTGCTTCAGAACCATCAGAATTAAAAATTATCATTTTTGCATAATTATCTTCATTAGGTTCTTCTATAAAAATCACACCATCTGCTCCAACACCAAATTGCCTGTTGCAAATTTTTTTTATATCAAATATTTTATTTGTCTTGTAATTTTTATATAATTCATTTCCTCTAGAATCTATTATTACGAAATCATTTCCGTTACCTTGATATTTTTCAAAAGTTATATTTTTCATTTGTAGATAATATATTTTAAATTTTAATTATAAATTATTCCTTTTAACAATCTATTTCTATTTTATACAATGGATATTAAAATAATAATTTAACAAATAAAAATTAAGTGATTTCTCCCGATAAACAATATGAGGCTGATACCAATTTATATAATCCATCTGAAATAGAAAAAAAATGGCAGTCAATATGGACAGAAAACAATTTATACAAAACCGATGAATTAACTGAGAATAGCGATAAATTTTATGCCTTATCAATGTTTCCCTACCCTTCAGGTAATCTTCATATGGGACATGTTAGGAATTATGTTATTACAGACTTAATAGCTCGATTCCAAAGGTTTAAGGGTAAATCTGTCTTACATCCAATGGGTTGGGACGCTTTTGGTTTGCCTGCTGAAAATGCTGCGATTGAAAGAGGAATTAGTCCAAGTGTCTGGACTAAAAAAAATATTTCTCATATGAAGTCACAATTAAAGCTTTTGGGACTATCAGTTGATTGGGATAGGGAATTTGCAACATGTGATGAAAATTATTATATTTGGACTCAATATCTATTTTTAGAGTTATACAAGTCAGGTCTTGTATATCAAAAGGAATCAGAAGTTAATTGGGATCCTATAGATAATACAGTCCTAGCGAATGAACAAGTTGACTCAGAGGGTAAATCTTGGAGATCTGGGGCAGTAGTTGAAAAAAAATTATTAAAGCAATGGTTTTTAAGAATTACTAATTATGCGGATGAGTTATTGAAGGATTTAGAAAAATTAGATAACTGGCCAGAAAGAGTAAAAATAATGCAAGATAATTGGATTGGAAAGTCAATTGGTGCAAATATTAATTTCAATATCAATACCAATCCAGAAAAGAAAATAACTGTATTTACAACAAGGCCAGATACTTTATTTGGAGTTACTTATTTAGCAATTTCTGTAAATCATTCATTAATTAAAAAAATTACTGATCAAGAAACCATACAAGATATAGAAAATCTTAAACAATATTTGAAAAATAATAAAAATAATGAACTTGAAAAAATTGGAATAAAAACTAGCTTAATAGCAATAAATCCAGTTAATTCTGAACCTATACCTATTTGGGTGGCTAGTTATGTTCTTGATGAATACGGTACAGGCGCTGTTATGGGTGTACCTGCTCATGATTTAAGGGATTTTGAGTTTGCTAAGAAAAACAATATAGATATTAAACAGGTAATAGTAAAGGATAAAAGTGAACAAAGTAATGAGCTTGATAATGCTTATGTAGAAAATGGATATCTAATTAATTCAAATCAATACAATGGTATAGCAAATACTATTGCTAAATTAAAAATTGCAGAGGAGGGAGTAAATAATGGATGGGCCGAAAATAAAATTCAATATCGTTTAAGAGATTGGTTAATATCTAGACAAAGATATTGGGGATGTCCGATACCCATCGTTAATTGCAAAAAATGTGGAGCTGTTCCTTTAAACCAATCGGATTTGCCTGTTTCATTACCAAAAGATATAGAAATCTCCGCTAACAAGATTAATGCTTTAGGTAATAATAATAATTGGATAAATACAACATGTCCAAAATGTGGAATAGCGGCAAGAAAAGAAACTGATACTATGGACACTTTCATGTGTTCATCTTGGTATTTTTTAAGATACCCATCTTCAAAATGTTCAACTAAGCCATTTGAAAAGAATGAAATTAATAAGTGGTTACCTGTAGATCAATATGTTGGAGGAGTAGAGCATGCAATATTGCATTTGTTATATGCAAGATTTTTCACTAAAGCTTTGCGAGATAATGAACTATTTGATATTGATGAACCTTTCAAAAAACTATTAACGCAAGGAATGGTTCAGGCCGCAGCCTATAAAAACAATAAAACTGGTAAATATGTTTCTCCTTCCGATATTACTGACTTATCAAATCCTACAGATCCAATTGACAATTCTAAACTCGAAGTTCTTTTCGAGAAGATGTCTAAGTCTAAATATAATGGAATAGACCCTGAATCAGTAATTAAAAAATATGGAGCAGATACAGCAAGAATGTTTATATTATTTAAAGCACCACCAGAAAAAGATTTGGAATGGGGAGATACAGATGTTGAAGGACAATTTAGATTTTTAAGCAGGATTTGGAAGCTTTATATAAATTGTGCAAAAGATATAAATAGTAAATCTAATTCCTATCCAGATAAAGAAAAAAGTTTAATAAAGTCAATGAATATTGCTATAAAAGAAATTTCAAATGACATATTAAATAACCAATTTAATACTGCGATTTCAGAACTAATGAAGTTTTATAATTCATTATCAAATTCCATTAATGACGTAAACAATAATTTAAAAATTGATGCTTTAAAAACATTTTGTATTTTGTTGGCTCCATTTGCACCTCATATTGCAGAAGAAATATGGCATCTTATAGGATTTAAAAAATCTGTACATTTAGAACACTGGCCTTCATTTAATGCCGAGGCACTAAAGGAAGATTCATATGAACTAGTAATACAAGTGAATGGAAAAGTTAGAGACAAAGTAAATATTAATAATGATATGAGTGAAGATCAAATTAAAGAATTGACTCTTAAAAGACCTAACATATTAAAATGGACTCAAGATAAGGAAATAAGAAAAATAATTATTGTTAAAGGAAAAATTATGAATATTGTTGTTTAAGAATTTATTTTTTGAATAACTAATGAATTTGGATTTGACCAATCGCCCTTAACTAAATAATTATCATTACCGAAACACATTTCACGGAGTATAAAAAATATAGGTTCACTAACTGAATTATCAAATAATGATGTTATGTCATTTATAGAATATTCTCCACCTTCATCTAATAAATTACTTACTTTTTGTTGATACTCAATAATATTTGCAGCTGCTTTCTTTCCAGCTTCAACTCCAGGTTGATCATATGCATTTATATTTACCAATTCAGCGTAGAAGGATACAGCCCTCTCAAATAAAGCGATTAAGGCACCTAGTGAAAAACAATTTAACTTTTCTAACGTAATAGTGATACTTTGTCTGTTTTCACTAGAGAGTGCTGATCTGGTTCCTTGCAAAAAACCAGAAAGATATTCTTTAGGATTCTCTTTTTCATCAAAAATATTAGTAGATGGAGAATCTAATAATTCAATAAAAATACAAAAGAAATTATCAATACCATCTCTCAGTTGCTGAACATAAGCATGCTGATCTGTAGATCCTTTATTACCAAAAACGGAAATACCTTGATTAACTACTTGACCATTCCTATTAAATTTCTTTCCTAATGATTCCATTACTAATTGCTGAAGATATTTACTAAAAACCTGTAACCTATCTCTATAAGGTAATACGACCATATCTCTCTTTCCAATACCATCCCCAGTTAAATACCATGCGGATGATAATAGTGCTGCTGGATTATTTTTAAAATCACTTATACGTGTGGCTTCATCCATTAATGATGCACCTCTGATAAATTCAGAGATATTTTCATTAATAAGAGCTAATGGAAGTAATCCCACAGAGCTTGTAATACTAGTTCTTCCACCAACCCAATCTTGCAAATTAAATATTTTTAACCAATTTTCAGAAGTAGCTTTTTTAAATAACTTACTACCTTTCATAGTTATAGCTATAGCATTAGAATTCCATTCAAGAGAATTGTTTTCGCAGTGACTTTTAATAATTTCCATAGCAATTC
>LULJ01001145.1_pt1 | contig 13599 bp, 15 predicted proteins | sample 728171 | NCBI WGS metagenome assembly LULJ01 (sample SAMN03860292, study PRJNA289734) | marine metagenome | biome: seawater column; feature: ocean; material: water; isolation source: Red Sea water column Station 169 - depth 25m | place: Saudi Arabia: Red Sea | collected 2011-10-15 | depth 25 m
ACTCTCTTGAAGCATTTAAATTTTTTGATTCATATTCAGATATTTTGTAATCTTTAATAAACCTTACAATTTTTTGTTCAGGAAGCTCAGGCAGAGATTTTTCGATCTCTTGTATTTTTTCTTTTGAGATAATTATTGGTATTAAATCAGGATCTGGAAAATATCTATAATCATTAGCATGTTCTTTCGAACGCATGGAGCGAGTTTCATTTTTATTGGCATCGTAAAGCCTTGTTTCTTGGCAAATAGAACCGCCATTTTCAACAATTTCAATTTGCCTAGCTATTTCATAATCTATAGCTTTTTCTATAAATCGAAATGAATTTATATTTTTTAGTTCTGTTCTATTACCAAATTCTTTATCACCATATTTTCTTATAGATACATTAGCGTCACATCTCATCGAGCCTTGCGACATATTTCCGTCAGAGATTTCTAAAAAAGTAATGATTGAATGGATTTTCTTTAAATAAGCCACAGCTTCCTTGGCAGATCTTAAATCTGGTTCTGAGACAATTTCTAAGAGAGGGGTCCCGGCTCTATTTAAATCTATCGCTGATAGATTTTCATATTTATCGTGCAATGATTTTCCAGCATCTTCTTCAAGATGGGCTCTAGTGATGCCTATAAACTTTTCTTTATTATCGATTTCAATACTTATCTTTCCTTCGCCTACTATAGGATCATCAAGCTGACTAATTTGGTAACCTTTTGGCAAATCAGGATAAAAATAGTTTTTCCTTGCAAAAATTGCTTTAGATGAGATATTTGCATTTATTGCACACCCAAACTTAATTGCCATTTCAATGGTTTTTTCATTTAAAACGGGTAAAACACCTGGCAAACCAAGATCTACCAAAGACGCTTGACTGTTTTGCGTTTGACCAAATTTTGTTGGCGCATTGGAAAAGATTTTGGATTCAGTAGATAACTGAACATGAACTTCTAATCCAATAACCGATTCCCAAGTATTATTCATTATGAAAATTGCTATTTTGTTGGAATTTATTAGAAAGGTTCAATAAATTTCCTTCCTCTAAATAATTTCCAATAAATTGAATGCCTAAAGGTAACTTATTTATTTTTCCAGAGGGAATAGATATTGCAGGAAGGCCAGCTAAATTTGCGGGGATTGTATAAATATCCTGTTCATACATTTCTACTGGATTTTGAATAGAATTTAATTTAAAAGACACGTTCGCACATGTGGGCATCATAATTGAAGATACTTCTTTAAAGGCGTCCATAAAACTTTGCTTAATCAAATTTCTAATTTTTTGAGCTTTAAGGTAGTAAGCATCGTAGTAGCCAGCAGAAAGACAATATGTTCCAATTAATATCCTTTTCTTCACTTCTTCACCAAAGCCTTCTGCTCTAGAACGCTCGTACAAATCGTCTAAATCTTTAGGATTTTCACATCTATGACCAAATCTCACACCATCATACCTAGACAAATTTGCAGAACATTCTGCAGGAGCTATTACATAATAAACTGGCAGAGAATATTGAATATTTTTTAGGTCAATCTCTTTAACCTTTACTCCCGATCTTTTAAGAATATCTAAAGATTCGTAAAAGTTATTCCTTACATTATCGTCTTTAATATCTTCAATAATGTTTTTTGGAATACCCACGATGTGTTCTTCATCTTTCGATTTAGCTTGATTAAAAAAGGAAGGAACCTTTTTATTTATAGAAGTAGAATCCTTTTCATCAAAGCCTGCAATGTTTTCTAACGCTAAAGCTGCATCCAAAGCATTCTTAGCGAATATACCACCTTGATCAAGACTTGAAGCAAAAGCTATCATTCCCCATCTTGAGACCCTACCATAAGTAGGTTTTATTCCTGTAATTCCACAAAAAGCTGCAGGTTGTCTTATCGAGCCCCCGGTATCTGTTCCGGTGGCGAAAGAACATAAATTTGCAGCAACAGCAGTAGCTGAACCTCCCGAAGAACCTCCCGGCACTCTTTCAGGATCTATTGGATTTAATACACTTCCAAAAAAACTTGTTTCATTTGAAGAGCCCATAGCAAATTCATCCATATTTGTTTTACCTAAATTAACAGTACCCGAACTTGATAGTTTTTCATAAACAGTAGATGAGTATGGAGATATAAAGTTTTCAAGCATTTTGGAACCACAAGTTGTTTTTTGATCTTTGATACAAAATATATCTTTGTGAGCAATAGGTATTCCTTCTAAGCTTGAACTTTTATTTTTAGCAATTTTTTCATCAGATTTTTTTGCTTCTTTTAATGCATTTTCATTCAAAGATATAAAAGAATTTAAAACTTTTTCTTGATCTATCCTTTTCAAATAAAATTCAGTAAGCTCCGTTGAAGAAAATTTTTTTGATTTCAAACCATTAATTTGTTCAACAAGACTTAATTTCGACAAATCTTCCATACTACTCAATAACTTTTGGAGTTAGATAAAAACCATCGTCCGTTTGTGGTGCGAATTTTTGGTATTCATCTCTTTTAATCTCATCAGTTGCCTCATCTTTTCTTAAATTATCGGCTTCTTCAAGAGGGTGACTCATTGGTTCAATACCTGAAGTATCAATTTTATTCATGTATAGATAAAAAGGTTATTATAACAATTGGATTAAAAATTTTTTGATAGAAAAAATAATTTGTAATGGCTTCATTTTTTAAACATTTAAAGGGTTTCTATTCTACTGATCTTTCTATAGATTTGGGAACAGCCAATACTTTGGTTTTTGTTAAAGATAAAGGAATAGTTTTAGACGAGCCATCAGTGGTTGCAATAAAAAAGGCAGATGGGCATAGGACTGTAGTTGCTGTCGGTTCAGAAGCTAAAAGAATGCTTGGAAGAGTACCTGGCAATATAGAAGCAATAAGACCTCTCAAAGATGGTGTCATTGCAGACTTTCAAGTAACAGAAAAAATGCTTCAACATTTCATCCAACTCGTTCATGGTGAAAACTTTTTTAAACCAAGTCCAAGAATTCTTATCTGTGTACCTTGTCAATCAACTCAGGTAGAAAGAAGAGCAATCAGAGAATCTGCCTTGCAAGCTGGAGCGAGAGAAGTGAGATTAATTGAGGAGCCAATGGCAGCCGCTATAGGAGCTGGATTACCTGTCGAAGATGCATCGGGCTCTATGGTGGTTGATATAGGAGGAGGTACAACTGAAATTGCAATTCTAGCTCTAAATGGCGTAGTTTTCTCTAGCTCTCTCAAAACTGGAGGAGATAGGTTTAATGAATCTATAGTTTCCTATCTTCGAAGAAAATATGGAGTTTTGATTGGAGAATCAACTGCCGAAAGAATAAAAGAAAGAATAGGATGCGCATCTTCTGATAGTGAAGAATTACATCTTGAAGTAAGAGGAAGGAATTTAGCTGAGGGAGTTCCAAACACTCTTAACTTAAGTAGTAAGGAAGTTTATGAAGCTATTTCAGGGCCTTTATCGGCTATATTACAATCTATTAGAAATGCTTTAGAACAATCTCCCCCCGAATTAAGTGCAGATATTTCTGAAAGAGGCATTGTTCTGACTGGCGGAGGAGCGCTACTTAGGGATTTGGATATTATGATTTCAGATCAAACTGGAATTCCTGTTTATATTGCTGAAGATCCATTAACTTGTGTTGCTAAAGGAGGAGGAATAGCACTTGATATATTAGATAAATATGATGTGGACCTTTTGTCTACTGAGTAAATATGTTCCAAAAAGAACACAAACAAACTTCAATAGCAAGTAACGCTATCTTCACAACAGGCTCCATGAGAGCTTCAAAACTTCTTCCCTCTCTTATTTTCACTCTGATAATTCTAATTTTAGATATTAATTTCAATGTTGGTAAAGAAATTAAATCTGTATTTTTAGAAAGTTTTTCTCCTATAAGTAATTTGTCTCAATCCACTGCTGATTTATCAGAAGAAATAAGTCTTTTTTTTACTTCGCAACATAAACTTGTTAGCGACCTTAAAGATAAGAATAACGAAATCGAAAGGTTGAATTTTGAGCTTCTTAAACTAGAACAATTATCAAAAGAAAATCAAGAGCTTTTAGAGATGATGGGTTACACAAAAAGAAAAACTATTTCTAAATCAGTAATAGGAGAGATTATTGATATGTCATATTTTCCAAAAGAATCAATTAGTATAAAAACTGATATAGATGAGATCAAAGAAGAAATGGTTGCCATAAGTATGAATGGTTTGGTTGGAACAATAGACCAGATCTTTCCTAACTATGTCAAAGTTGTTCCAATTTATGAAAAAAATGTCAATATTCCTGGGTTAATACAAAGAACAAACCAAAATATTATTCTTGAAGGTAAGGGAGAGCAAAATAAATTATCAATTAAAAATTTTAAAAATAATTCAAATATAATTTTAGATGATAAAATTTTTACCTCAGGGCTAGGGGGGAAATATCCTAAAGGTTTTTTAATTGGCAAAGTAAAGAAAATTTCTAACTCTGAAGATCAATCTACTCTTGAAGTAGAAGTGCAATCATTATCAAATTTTAGTAGCGGAACAAAAATACTTTTTGCTTATCCATGACAGAATATCTCGACAAAAAAAATAATTTTATTTCAGTATATTTTTTTATCGGAATAACAATATTAGTTTCATTTTTATTAGAAATTTTTACATCAAATTTATTTGATTTATCTGTTTATTTGCCTATAACTCTAATGGTTCTAATATACTGGAATATGGCGCTTCCAAAAGATATAGGATTAATCTGGGCAATGATATTTGGTTTTTGTTTAGACGTTAATAAAGAAATTTTATTAGGATCACATGTATTGCTATTTTTGCTAATTTCTTTTTTGACACAGAGATATTTTCACAGATTAAGGGCTCTTTATATGATTCAACAATCATTATTTGTTGCTGTCGTTATTTTGATTTATCAAATTTTTTTAATTCTTTTTTTTAGTGAGTTTAGACAAAGCATCTTTTTGGAGTTGATTCTGTTGACTTTATTATCTTCTTTGCTATGGCCTGTTATTTTTGGAATCTTACGCCAATTAAGGATTAAGTTTGTCCAATCAAGCTAGGAATAAAAATAGGAAGCCAGCCCTAGAAAAGAGAAAAATCCAATCACATCAGTTACTGTAGTGACGATTACACTTCCTGCAACTGCTGGATCCATTTTTAGAGCTTTTAAAATTATAGGTATTCCCATTCCGGATAAAACACCCGCGACCAAATTAATAATCATTGATAAGCAAATTACCCAAGCGAGCAACCAATCTTGAAACCATGAACAGGCTATTAAACTTAGAATAACTGCCCAAATAAAACCATTAGATATTCCCACCAGCAGTTCTCTGTTGAAGATATATAAATAATTTGCCCTTACTATTTGGCCTAGTGCGAGACCTCTAACCGTTATTGTAAGTGTTTGAGTAGCAGCCACTCCACCCATGCTTGCAATTATTGGCATTAGAACTGCTAAAAAAATTACTTGCTCTAAAGTTTCTTTAAAAATATTAATAACAGAAGCAGCAATTAAGGCAGTTATCAGATTTGTTCCAAGCCAAAATCCTCTAGTTTTGATAGCTGTACTAGTTTTTTCAAAAGTATCGCTGTCAATTCCTGAAATTTGCCTTAATGATTCATCTGCTTCTGATTTAATTTCATCTATTACATCGTCAAAGGTTATTCTTCCTAATAAATTATTTTGATCGTCTATAACTGGCGCAGAAATTAAATCGTTTTTCTCAAAGATTCTAATTACTTCTGAAGATTCTGTATTGACATTGATGGAATTTGTCTCGTCTTCCATCAAGTCTTTAACTAATCTTTCTGGAGGATTTGTTAATATTTTAGAGATAGAAAGTATTCCTCTAAATTTATTAGTTTTACTTACAACGAAAAGACTATCAGTTGCATCGGGAAAAATTTTTTTTATTCTCAAGTATCTCAACACTACCTCTAAGGTATGATTAGGTCTTATCAAAATAAGATCAGTATTCATTAGTCCGCCTGCAGTGTTTTCAGGATAATCCAAGACTTTTTTGATTAGCTGCCTATTCTGATCTGTCATAGCATCTAAGACTTCAGCAGTAACAGTTTCAGGAAGATCTTGAAGAATATCAGCTATTTCATCTGGCTCAAGATTTTTTATAACTTCAGCTACTTCGATAGGGTCCATAAAAGAAAGAACCATTTCTCTTACTTCATCAGAAAGATTGCTTAAAACCTCTCCCTCAATATTATCGTCGATTAATTGCCAAATTATTGCTCTGTTATTTGGGGAGCTAGACTCAATCAAGATTGCAATATCATATGGCGGGATGCCATTAAACATTCTTTTTAAATTTTTGAATTCTCCCTTTGATAATTCTTTTTGAACAAAACTTATGTTTACATCAGAAGAAATATTCATTTTCTGTTAATTGAGGAGGGGATCTTTAACTCTTCTCTGTATTTAGCTATTGTTTTTCTAGAAACCTTAGTGTCAAATTCTAAATTAAATATATTCGAAAGCTCTTCATCTGATTTTTTTTTAATTCCTTCTTTTTTTATCTCCTCTTTAAGAAATTCATAAATTTTAGTTCTTAGGCTTTTTTTTATCTGCAGCTGATTAGTATAAAGATTTCTTTTTTTCATCAATTTCATTCACCTAGGTAAGTTTTTCTTACCATTTTATTATTAGAAACTTCTTCAGGAGTTCCGCTAGATATTATCGACCCTTCGCTAATAATAAAAATTTCACTACAGATTTCCATTGTAGCTCTTACATTATGATCGCTTATTAAAATGCCTAAACCCTTATCAGATAGCTTTTTTATTAATTTTTTTAATTCAAGAATTGCTATTGGGTCAATACCTGCAAATGGTTCATCAAGCATTATAAATTTCGGATTTAAAGCAATTGATCTTGCGATTTCCACTCTTCTTCTTTGCCCGCCAGACAATTCACTTCCTATTTGCGACACGATAGATCCTTTGTCTAATTTTTGCACCTCAAATGCTGACTTTATGTTATCTGAAACAGATAAATTTCTAAAAATTGAAGGTTCTTGAGGCAGATAAACTATGCCTAAGTTTGCTCTTTCTCTAATTGTTTTATTTGTAATATTTTTTTCATTTAAAAGAATTTCTCCTTCAGAAGGTTGAAGCAATCCTGCCAAAATGTAAAAAAGTGTAGTTTTTCCGGCCCCATTTGGGCCAAGCATGCCACTGATGCTTTGCAAGTTTATCTCTGCATCAATGCCTTGCAAAATTATTTTTTTGCCATAATTTTTAGAGATTTTTTGCGTTTTTAGAATCATTTATTTTGGTAACACTTATTTTATCAGTTCCAATAATTGACTTGTCTTTGGTGTTTATTTCAATATTCTGTCCTTTGTACAGTTTTTCATCAAATGTAAGCATTAAACTTTTGTTAAAGGAAATTCTATTTTCTAAAAAATAAAAATTCATTTGATCAGCCTCGCCAGAAAAAGGTTTATTTAGATACACTCCTTTAAAATTAATTTTGCTAGGTATAAATAATTCTTCAGTTCCATAATTTAATTCGGAATTTTCAGAAATAATTTCAACTTCAATTTCGGAATTTTTTAAATTAATAATTGGATTATATATAGTTAAAATTTTTGAGTCAGATAGTCCATTTATCATTTTGCTTTTTAATGTTATGTCAAAATCAGATCCAAAAAAGTTAAGCTTGAGATTGATATCTTCAGCTTGAAATATATTTAAATTTTGATTATTTTTTGATTGATTAGTTTGAGAATCAATATAGTAAGTAGTCAGGAAAAAGGTTAGAGCAACCAGAGCTAATAGCAAGACAATATAAATTGAGATTTGTTTATACATTAAATGATCTTAGCTTCAACAATATCATGCATTCTGATGATCCCCACTACTCGATTTTTTTCGTCTTTAACAACGAGAGAATAAATTTTATTTTTATTCATTTGATCAATAGCACTTTTAATTTGCATATTTTTATTAATTGCTTGAAACTTTTTAGTGATTAAATCTTTAATTTTTAAATCTTCAATATTAGATTTTTTATTAAGTAATCTTCTTAAATCACCATCGGTAAATATTCCTATTATTTTTCTCTTTTTATTTTTAACTAGCGTAAGCCCAAGACCCTTATTTGATATTTCGTAAATCACATCTTTCATGTGTGCTGAATCGGAAGTTATTGGAAGAGAATTACCAGAAATCATTAAATCTTTTACTTTAAGAAGACTTTTACCGAGTTTTCCGCCAGGATGATTTTTTGCAAAATCTTCTGGAGAAAATTTTCTAGCTTCGAGAATAGCTATGGCCAAGGCATCTCCTAAAATTAACATTGCCGAGGAGCTTGTAGTAGGAGCTAAGTTAAGGGGACAGGCTTCTTCCGAAATTTCTAAATGTAAATTTAAGTAAGACCCTTTTGCAATGAACGATTCTTCGTTGCCTGTTATAGAAACTATTGCTTTCACTTTTGACTCACAAGAAGGAAAAATTTTAATTATTTCTTCTGTTTCCCCAGAAAATGAAAAAATAATTAGAATATCATTTTTTTTTAGACTACCAAGGTCGCCATGACTTGCTTCAGCTGCATTCAAATAAAACGACGATGTGCCAGTGCTTGATAACGTAGAAGAAACTTTTGCGGCAATATTACCGGACTTACCAATTCCCATTAAAACGACGTTACCTTTGCAGTTGATTATTAACTCACAAATCTTATTGAATTTATTTTGATCGACTTGTTTTGGAATCTTTGTTAAAGAGTTGATTTCTTTGATAAATGTTTTTTTGGCTGAAGCAAAAAAATTAGGACTTTTTTTATTCATAACAGATAATTCTAACTTTTATAGTAGACTTTTAGTAATAACTGATTGATTTTATGCGAAAACTATTAATATTTTTCATTTTATTTATTTTTTCTGCAGTTTCATTTTCAGGAACTGAGGTCGAAAAATATGTTCTAGAGCAACATAATAAGATCTTCAAATATATAAATAACTCAGAAAATCTTCTTAAAGAAGATAGAACAAATTTTCTGAAGGGATTAGAAAATTCTTTGAAAGGTTTGATCATCTCGGAAGAAATATCTAAAAGAGTATTGGGAAAAAAAAATTACACAATTGCTTCAGAAGAACAAAAGAAAAATTTTGATTTAAAATTTAAAAATACTCTTTTCGATACTTACTCTACAGCCTTGGTTGAAATTGATAATGCAAATATATCTATAGATTCTCATGTTCATCCTAATGAACGTTTGGATTTAGCAATTGTCAAAATGAGTGTAAATGTTTCTGATACAGATTTTGATTTGATTTATAAAATGAAAAAAATAGAAAAAAAATGGATAGTAATTGGAATAATCCTTGATGGGATAGATTTGATTACAATATTTAAAAAACAATTCAATAAACTTTTAAAAGATTTTGATGGAAATTTTGATTTAGCGATAGAAAATTGGGAATTGGATAGTTAAAAGTTTCATAATATGGATAAATTACTTATTGAAGGGGGTTTTCAACTTAATGGTTCCGTTACAGCTTCAGGGGCAAAAAATTCAGCACTGCCCATTTTAGCTAGCTCAATTCTCCTTAAAGACAAACTTACTTTAAGCAATATTCCCCATTTGAATGACATTACTACAATGTTAGAAATTTTGAGTTCAATGGGCGCTTATATGACCTTTAACGAAAATATGGATATTGAAGTAGATACCAGCTTGATTAATAATCTAAAAGCTAGATATGAGCTTGTAAAAACAATGAGGGCATCAATATTAGTTCTAGGACCTCTTCTAGCAAGATTTCACGAAGCTGAAGTCGCATTACCAGGTGGATGCGCAATAGGAAGCAGGCCCGTAAATTTGCACTTAGATTGTATGAGAAAATTAGGTGCAAACATTGATACTAGTAATGGATATATTAAGGCCTCAGCTAAAGGTGGGTTAAAAGGAGCGAATATAGAATTTTCTCAAGTAACAGTGACAGGAACGGAAAACGCAATTATGGCTGCCTCCCTTGCAAAAGGCCAAACGAAAATAACCAATGCAGCAAAAGAACCTGAAGTGACAGATTTAATTAAATGTTTAAATAAAATGGGAGCTAAGATTCAGGGAGAAGATACAGATAAGCTGATTATAGATGGAGTAAAAGAGCTAAGCCCTACAAACTATTCTGTCATGCCAGACCGTATTGAAATAGCAACTTATCTAACTGCAACTGCAATGACTGGAGGAGAAATAACTGTAAAGGCAGTTAATCCAAATACTATTGATAAGGTTCTTCAAAAATTAGAACTTGCTGGCGCTAAAATATCAAAGAATGATGATTCGATATGTTTAAAAATGAAAAAATTACCTAGCGCTGTTAATATTTCAACTGCTCCTTATCCCTCTTTTCCTACTGATATGCAAGCCCAATTTATCGCTATGAATTCTATTGCAGAAGGTCAATCTGAAGTAATTGAGAATGTGTTTGAAAATAGATTTATGCATGTTCAAGAGTTAGTCAGAATGGGAGGAAAAATAAAGCTTAAGGGGAATTCAGCTTTAATTGATGGAAACTTAAACGGACTAACTTCTGCTCCTGTAATGGCAACTGATTTAAGAGCATCAGCAAGCTTAGTATTAGCTGGTTTAGTCGCCAAAGGAATAACTAAAGTAGATAGAATTTATCACATAGACAGAGGATATGAGAGAATTGAAGAGAAGCTAAAGCTTCTAGGGGCAAAAATAGATAGAATTTCTGAATAAATATGTTGATTGCATTACCGAAAGGGAGATTGCTTCCAGAAATCAAAAAGCTGTTCTCTAAAATTGGAATAGATTTTGATGAAAACTCTCGAAAATTAATAATTGAGTCCTCTCAAGAAGGCGTGAAGATAGCTATTTTACGAACTTGGGACATACCGAAATTTGTGAATTATGGCATTGCAGATTTGGGTATTGTTGGAAAAGATATTTTATTTGAGACTGATCTAGAAAATAATTTTTATGAGATATTAGATTTGAATATTGGGATTTGTAGAATGTCTTTAGCTTCATTGGATGATAAATTACCTAAAAATAAAAAAATAAAAGTTGCAACTAAATATCCTTTATTCGCAAAAGATTTTTTTTCTAAGCTTTCCAAAGATATTGATATAGTAATTTTAAAAGGAGCAATAGAAATAGCACCGATTCTTGGCCTTTCAGATTGTATAGTTGATCTTGTCCAAACAGGGAAAACTTTGAAAGAAAATGGACTCAAGGAACTTGATTTAATTTCTGACATCAGTTCAAGATTGATTGTCAATAAATCTTCATTTAAGACAAACAATAAAACTATTAAAAATTTATTAAACAAGTTTAAAAAAGAAATATGACGAAACATCTCATTCAGGAACTTTCTTTCGAAGATTTTATAAATAATTATGAGTCTATTGACTCGGTTAAGAGTTCAGAGAAATTAAAAAGAGAAGTAACAAAGATTTTAGATGAAGTAAAAAACTCTAAAGACAATGCGCTGATAAATCTCTCAAAAAAGTTTGACGATGTGGAGTTTTCATCAGTTCAAAATTTTAAATATGAGAAGAACGACTTTAAAAATGCTTATGAAAGATTAGACAGCAAAATTATCAATAACTTGGAATATTTGAAGTCTAGGATAATTAAGTTCCACTCAAAAAAAACTGTGACTGGATGGAAATCAAAAGATTCAGCTTTTAATGAATATGGACAAATAGTTAGACCGATAAATAGAGTAGGTTTGTACGCTCCTGGAGGTACAGCTACTTATCCTTCTTCTATCTTAATGACTTCAGTTTTAGCCAAAATAGCTGGAGTGAATGAAATTATTTTAGCCTTTCCTCCTTCTAATGAAAAAGTCACAAATCTTATGTTAGCTTGTTGTTACATAGGCGGTGTAACAGAAGCAATTAGTATTGGAGGAGCACAATCAATTGCCGCTATGGCTTTTGGAACAGAATCAATAAAAAAAGTTGATAAAATTTTTGGTCCTGGAAATCAGTATGTTGCAGAAGCAAAAAGACAGGTTTACGGAATAGTCGGCATTGATTCTCTTACAGGCCCTTCAGAAGTAATGATAATTGCAGATGAGTCAGCAAATCCCGAATATATAGCTGCAGATCTTCTCGCCCAAGCTGAGCATGGCGTAGATTCTTCATGTTTTTTAGTTTTGATCGGTCGAGAAATAAAAAAAAATATTATTGATGCTTTACTAAAGCAATTACCCAGAATGAAAAGATCGGCTATCGCTAAAAAATCTTTAGAGAATTTTTCTTTTCTAGTTGAAGTAGAAAAATTAGACGAGGCAGAGTTAGTTTGTAACATTGTTCATCCAGAACATTTACAGATTTCTATTGAAAATATAGATCAAATAGCGAAAGAGAACTTCTCAGCTGGAGCAATTTTTATAGGTTCATCTAATAGCGCAGTCTTCGGTGATTATTGTGCAGGACCCAGTCATGTTATTCCTACGAACGGAGCCAGTAGGTTTAGTTCGCAGGTTAATTTGAATGACTTTTTTGTCACATCTTCTTACTCTATTCTTTCTGAAAATCATGATAGCGACGAATTACAAAAAGTAATTTCTAGCTCAATCGAGATAGCTGAGATGGAAGGGCTCTTTGCACATTCAGAAGCACTTAAATATAGAAAAAAAAATATAAAGCCTAATTAATAATGGCTTTGTAACTGTCCATAACTATGTCAACAGGAATTGCAAAATTCAGTCCTTGACTTCCTCCAGATGTACTTTCAATAAAGTTAGTAATACCAATAAGCCTTCCTTTTGAATCAACTAAAGCACCCCCAGAATTTCCAGGATTTATTGAAGCATCTGTTTGAATGAAAGAACCATTTTTATTTTTAAATTGCCTATTAATTGCACTAACTATTCCAATACTAAAAGATTGTCCTAACCCTTGGGGATTGCCAATTGCTACGACTGTCTCTCCAACCTTAAGATCTTCTAAATTTTTTCTTATTTTAATTGGAAGGTAAGTCTTATCTCCCAAAGTTTTTATTACTGCAACATCTGCATCTAAATCAAAACCTATAATCAAAGCTTCCTCTGTAGATCCGTCGCTAAATTCTACAATCAATTTTTGATTATTTTTAAAAGAGTCATCTACCACATGAAAGCTAGTAATTATGTTTCCTTCTTCCGTGATGATTACCCCTGATCCATTTGGAACAAATCCTGTTTTGATCACTTGTTTGTATCTTTTAATACCAAGAAGATTTGATCTTTCTTGCCAAGCTTTCCATTTTTTTAAACTCCAAATATTCACTACTGAAGGAGAAGTTTCTTCTAGAGTATTTGGTAAATTATCACTTTGATATAAATTTAAAAATAAATAGCCTGAAAATATGCCTAAAATAAGCCATAAAGATAAACTTTTAACAAAATTTTTGTTCATATCTATTGGAAATTATAATCTCTCTGAGTTAATATTCACGCCCTTCGTAGTTTAATTAATAGTTATGAGAACAAAAAGCTATAAAAATACTGATTTGGATAATAATTGGCTTTTGCTAGACGCAAAGGACGAAACATTGGGAAGATTAAGTTCTAAGATTGCTTCTATCTTGATGGGTAAAAATAAAGCTCAATATACACCGCATAATGATTTAGGAG
>LULJ01000357.1_pt1 | contig 13596 bp, 14 predicted proteins | sample 728171 | NCBI WGS metagenome assembly LULJ01 (sample SAMN03860292, study PRJNA289734) | marine metagenome | biome: seawater column; feature: ocean; material: water; isolation source: Red Sea water column Station 169 - depth 25m | place: Saudi Arabia: Red Sea | collected 2011-10-15 | depth 25 m
CTTTTGTTGCTCGGAAAATCATTGAAAAAAAACTTTCAGTTCGTCAATCAGAAAATTTTGTTAAAATTTTCAAAAAAAAAAAAGGATCTTTTATAAAACAAATTGATCCTAATATTCAAAATCTTGAAAGATCAATTACTGATAGAATTGGTTTAAATGTCTCTATTAAAAATAATAAAAAAAATAAAGGAACAATTACCTTTGTTTATCATGATATTGAGCAACTAAACAAAATAATAGATATTATTAAATCTAATTACTAGTTTCTAAAAGACTTTCCTCTAAAATAAAGTTAGTCACAATCAGTATTGAATTATTATAATTTTTCTTAATTTTTAATTCAACATCATTAATCTTATTGATAAGCACTTTGATTTTTTTAGATTTCCATTTTTTAAGTTGTACTTTTACAATCTCTTTATCTTTCCAAAAGATGGGTGGTTTAGCTGAGTTTATTGTTTTGTTAATGTCGTGATTTTTTTCTAATTCTATAGCAAGTTTATGAATTCTTTTAGCTTTTGACAAAAAGGTTCTTAAAATAATTATGCAATCCTCTGCGTTATAACTATTTTGATTCAAAATATTAATTATTTTATTCTTATTTTTTGCTAAGCTATTGTCTATTAGCTCAGATAATTCATAATTTTCAGATAAATTTATTAACTTTAAAATTTCTCCAGTTGATATCCTTTTTTTATCTTTTCCAAAAATTTTTATTTTCTCAATTTCATTTTTTAAGTTTTTTCTATCTCCGTTACATTTTTCAACGATCAAATTTATATTTTGTTGTGAGATTGAAATATTTTCTTTTCTAAATATATTTGCAGCTAACTTAGTAAGAGTATCATTATTATCCAGATAAGTTGGTATGCAAATTAAATCCTTATTTTTTTCAAAAAGAGATCTTAGTTTTGATCTAGTTTCTAAAACACCAGCATTAATTATAATCTTAGCATTAGTCATATTTCTTTCAATTAAATCTAGAACTATATTATAAATCTTGTCTGATGCTCTATTAATTAAAATGATTTTAGTACTCTCAAATAGTGAGCCAGATAATAAATTTTCATAAAAAGACTCTGTCTGATCTTTAATTTGGTTTTCATCATAATTAAAAACCTTTCCATCATTTCTTTTTAAAATCTCATTTATACATTCAGTTTTTAAACCTTCATTTTTGCCGTATAATAAGTGGAAAATTGTATTTTCTGAGATTTTATTTAATTCAAAAGATTTTAAAATCATTAATTTATAGCTAATCTAAGAATTAGTTTTTGAGAAATCGAATTGGCTAAATTTTTCTTGATAGTCTGTTCATAATTTTTTTCTTCATATTTATCAGTCATTTTTTGAAAATTAAATTTTTCATTTACAGAAAAATTTTCAGAATTATCTTCTTTCTCAATCGTAAATTTTGTAATTACATTAGCTTGGTAATCAGTAATTGTTCCAGCAGTATTTCTAGCTAAGATATTTTTCATATATTTTGTATCAAAACTAATATTTAAAATTTTATTAGAGTTTATTTTGCTGTTTTTTTTTAGGATTGTAGAAATTAAATTGTTAATCTCCTTATCACCAGTAAAACTTGTTATAACTATTTTGTAATCTACTTTATTTTGTTGTGAGTAAACTGGCTTATAATCACAATGATTTAACAAATTTAGCAATAAGATTATAAAAGAAATTTTTTTTAGCATTTAAATAATTATGTTTAAAAGTTTGTCCTTAATATAAATTTTCTTCTTAATTTTTTTCTGATCAAAATATTTCATTATTTTCTCATCATTCTTAATTATTTCAAAGAGTTTTTCCTCTGCAATATTGGGTTTTGTTTGAATAAGACCTCTTTTTTTTCCATTAATTTGGATAACAACGTTAATAGTTTCCTCCATTAACATTGAGGTATCGTAATCTGGCCACTTAAAATTTTTAGCTTTTATCATACTTAAGCACTCGTTAGCAAAGTGAGGAAGAATTGGTGTCATTGTAATTAAAATTTTTTGATAATTTTCAATTATTGTATTTTTTGTATAAGTTTTTTCTATTTGTTTGTTTATGAAAGAATACATTTCATACAAGTTAGCTATTATTTTATTATAACTGAAACTCTCAAGATTATCGTAAACTTTCTTTAAATACTTATTGGTATATTTTGTAATCTCCTCATCTTTATCTTTGTTATGATTTTTATTAATTTCATTGATGATTTTTTCATTTAATTTCCAAAGTTTTTGAATAAATTTAAAAGATGACACGATACCTTCTTCAGACCATTGAACGTCTTTTTCTGGAGGACTATCTGACAATATAAAAAGTCTTGCTGAGTCAGCACCATAATTGGCAATTATATTTTCAGGATCTATAGTATTTTTTTTTGATTTTGACATAGATTCTGAAGGTCCAATCGAAATCAACTTTGATCTATCTTGTTTAAGATACTTCTTTCCATCAATGTTTTCAATTTCTTCAGGACTTACCCAATTATTGTCTGGATCTTTATAAGTTTCATGACACACCATTCCTTGTGTAAATAGACCATTGAAAGGTTCTAAGATATTAAAATTAATATTTTTTTCGGATAAAGCTCGCATAAAAAATCTTGAGTAAAGTAAATGTAAAATCGCATGTTCAACACCACCGATATATTGGTCTACAGGCATCCAGTAATCGATATCTTCTTTCTTAAATCCATATTCAGCTTCTTTTGGTGAACAAAATCTTAAGTAATACCAAGACGAACATACAAATGTATCTAAAGTGTCTGTCTCTCTTATCAATTGTTTTCCATCTATAATTACTTTTCTCCAATCATTTTGGTTATCTAGAGGATTACCTTTAACATTTAGATCTATATTTTCGGGAAGCTCCACTGGTAACATTGATTTAGGAATTGGGTAAGCAATACCATTTTCATCATATGCTATTGGAATTGGACATCCCCAATATCTTTGTCTAGATACACCCCAATCTTTTAATCTAAAATTTATTTGTTTTTTTCCCAATTTTTTTTTTTCTAAAATCTTAATTGTTTCAAGTATAGAATCTTCTGGTGCTTTAAGACCATTTAGAAACTCTGAATTAATCAAAACACCTGGTCCTGGATATGCCTCATTGAGTACTTTAAAATTCTCATCTTTGTCCATTGGTCGAACAACAGTCTTTATTTCTAGATCATATTTTTTTGCAAAATCAAAATCTCTTTGATCGTGCGCTGGGCAACCAAAAACAGCTCCAAATCCATAATCCATTAATACAAAGTTTGCAAAGTATACTGGCACTTTTTGCTCTGGATTGAGGGGATTTACAGCTACAAGATTCGTTTTAAATCCAATTTTTTCACCTACCGCTATAGCTTCTTCAGTCGTACCGGTTTTTGAACATTCCTTTTTAAAATTTAAAAAATTATTGTCATCTTTAAAGAATTTAGAAACTTCATGATCCGCTGATAATGCTAAAAAAGAAAACCCAAAAAGTGTATCTGGTCTTGTAGTGAAACACTTAATATTTTTAACAGGTAGGTCTCCTTCTATTTTAAAATCAATTTCACACCCAAATGACTTTCCAATCCAATTTTTTTGCATCGTTTTTACTTTGTTTGGCCATGTATTTAATTTTTCTAGGCCATCTAAAAGTTCTTGGGAAAATTTGGATATATTAAAAAACCATTGGTTTAATTTTTTTCTTTCAACTATAGCTCCAGAACGCCAGCCCTTACCATCTATAACTTGCTCATTTGCTAAAACTGTTTCATCTACTGGATCCCAATTTACATATTTTTCTTTTCTATAAACAAGTTTTTTTTCAAATAGTTCTAAAAAAAAGGCCTGTTGATGTTTGTAATAGTCTTTATTGCAAGTAGAAATTTCTCTATCCCAATCAATCGATAAACCCAGTTTTTTTAATTGAGTCTTCATATTTGATATGTTTGTTTCTGTCCATTTTTTTGGATCTAGATTATTTTGTTTTGCAGCATTTTCAGCAGGCATACCAAATGAATCCCAGCCCATTGGATGTAACACATTATATCCTTTAAGGGATTTGTACCGAGCGAGCACATCTCCTATGGTATAATTTCTTACATGACCCATATGAATTTTTCCTGATGGGTATGGAAACATTTCAAGACAATAGAATTTTTTTTTTGAGGGATCTGTTTGAACTTTGAAGCTTTTATTTTTTTCCCAATAATTTTGCCACTTTGCTTCTACTAATTTGAAATTATATCTGTTCATAACTAATTACCAAATTGATTAATTAGTCACCAGCTGGTTCTATCAATCTTTAACTTGTTTTTTATATATCGCAGCTTTAGCTAATATTTGTTTTGTAATTTCTTTTTTGAGTTGTCCCTCTTGTTTATTGATTTTACAATTATTAGTAGCAATACATGTTTTGTAGAATACATCAACATCGAGAGAATCTGATCTTATCTCATTACTTAAAAACTTTATCGTAACCTTTATAGACTCATTAGTATTTCCTTGGTCTGAATACCAGTCGGTAATTATAACACCACCACTATAATTTACAGAGGTTAAAGGCATAAAATCAATTACATCTAGAGAAGCTCTCCATAATTCATTGGCGCTTGCAAATTCAAAAGAGCCACCTCTTCCTTTTCCAGTTGCTGCGCCAAACAACCCAACGCTTCTACCTTCTTCAATATTTTTTTTAGCTCTTTCAGTACCTGTTGGACTTACTTTTCTAGCATCTACTGGCTTGTAGATATTACAACCACTAGATAATATAAAAAAAAGAATTATTATAAGTCTTGGCAAAATATGCATTAAATTATTAGAACTAGTTAAAAAAGTTTAGATATCACATAAAATGCACCAAATAAATGAATAAAAGTGTGATAATTATGCAACACAAGGTATAAAAAAATAAAAATTTTTTCTATTTTAAATCATGTCAATCCAAAATTTGTTAATTAATGGCACTTATTATTAACTTTAATAATAAAAACAATAAACAAACAAAGGAAACAATATGAACATTAAAAAAGTAGGGCTTACAGCTCTTGCTGGTTCATTAGTTGCAACATCTGCAATTGCAGGCGAGTTATCACTAAGTGGTGGTGCTAAACTCAGTTATGTAAATAAGGGTGGAACTCTTGAAACGACTAATGTCGTTGCAAGTGGATTCGCAATGGACCAAGAAATCGCTGCTAGTGGTTCAGCTGAACTAGACAATGGTTTCACGATTTCGTTATCACATGGCTTAAAAGGCATGAACGGTGACGGATCTGATACTTCATCTTTAACACTAGACATGGGTGATATGGGTTCAGTAGGATATAACGATACTGATGGTCACTATGGATTAGCTGGTTTAGAAGATAAAATACCAAATGCATATGAACAAGCTAACGATGGTCTAGGAACAACTGCTACAGCAGCTACTATGGCTAAAATGGCTTCTGGTGCAGGCTTCGGTTATTCAACAAGTGTAGGCGGTGCTTCAATAAGCATTGGTTATTCTGATAACTTAGGTGCAACAACAAACAGATCTGATGGTAGTCAAGACACAACTGCTACAAGTGTTGATTCATCATCTTCTGTTGCTATCACTTATCCTGTAGAAGACATGGGTCTTACAGTGTTTGGTGGAGTAGGTACTGAAGGACAAGCTGATGGTAAAGAACTTGACCATTCAACTATCGGTGCAACTTATGCATTCGGTCCAGCTACAGTAGGTTACCAAATCAATGATGAGGATGACTCTGCTACAGGTGGTACTGACTATGAAACTGAGATTTATGGAATTTCATTTATGGTAAATGAAAACTTCTCACTTTCTTATGCAGAGCACAACACAGAAAAATCAGGTACTACTGTTGAGCAAGAAGCTTCAAGTATTCAAGCATCTTATTCAATGGGTGGTATGACTGTGAACATTAAAGATAGTGAAATGACTGGTGTAGCGCATGCTATTGCTAATGATCATGAAACTACAGAAGTAATACTTATTTTTGCGTTTTAATTAAATATTTAGTCTAATTAAAAAGGCCCCTTTTTTAAGGGGCCTTTTTTTTTACTTGCTTTAAAAAAGGAAAATAACTTAAATATTTGTCACTTAAGTTAAGAGAGCTCTTGTAGATCTTACTTCTTACCTGATAAACACTGATTGTTTTAGAGGGTATGTTGTTATTAGTATAATTAACACAATTATCCTCAAATTTTAAATTACAAAATTCTAAAATATTTTTAGTTTCACTGATTTGTTCTGCCACTAATTTTTCATAATGACTCTCATAGATAAAATCTCCCAACTGTTTTTTCCAAAAAATCATCAGATCGCTATAAAGATTAACATATTTAGTTATATAATCTTGATTGTAAGCCCAACCTAGGCCAGGGCTATCAAACATATTCCTGTATATTGAAAAAGCACTATCAACAGGATTTCTATTACTATGAATTATTTTAGCATGAGGAAATAGTATTTTAATAAAACCAATCCATTTAAAATTAAAAGGCATTTTGTCTACTATAATTTTATTTTGATCGTACATCTCATATTTTGACAAAATTTCATTCGATAATTTGGAACGTGTGTCTTTATTAACGAGCTCATTAGAAAAAAAATTATCAAGTGAGTTTTTATTTTTAAATTTTTTAATAAAAAAATTGCTCATAACATGGCTTTCTTCAGCTCCAAAAGTCTTAGAATGTGAGCTAATAATTTGATGAAGCAAGGTTGTACCTGATCTTGGTAACCCAACTATAAATATAAGATTTTCTCCTTTTTTCACTTTTTGATTTTGAAAGTCAAAATTTTCATATCGTTTTTTAATTTGCTCAAATTGATCTTTTTCAAATTCAAAATTATAATTTTTAAAGGTTTTAAATTTAATATTATTAGCTTTTAAAGTGTGATGGACAAATTTTTCATCATTTTTTTGATCATAAAAAGATTTTGCTAGGGCAAAGTGTAAATGGGATAAATCTTCATAATTTAAATTTGGAATATTTATTTTGTTTAACATCAATTTTTGATGAGGATCCTCTAACGCGTATTTATGAATTTTACTATATAAATGATAAGATTTAGTATTTTCAGGAAATTTTTTATTCAATTCTAAGATTATTTTTTTTGCTTCAACGAATTTTCCTTGCGCAGAAAGATTAAGGATACGATAGGTTAAGGCTTCTTCAGAATTATTATTCAAACGATAAGCTGTTAAATAATGATCTGTTGCTTTTTCATTATGGTTTAGATTGTTTTCAATATGACCTAAATTAATGTGAGATGGTAAATGTTTTGGATTAATATTTATTGCTTTATTAAAATAATTTCTTGCTTCTGATATATTATCAAGATTCTTATAAGTGATTCCAAGGTTACATAAAATCGAAGGTTCGGAGGGCAATCTTTGATTGGCTAACAGAAATATCTCTAAAGCGTTTTTAATTTCATTTAGCTGAATATATGATAAGCCAATAAAATTATAAATTATAGCTTGATTTGGGTTTTTTTTTAAAAGAGTTTTAGATTTTTGAATAACGAGTTTGAATTCTCCTTTTTTAAAAAGAACTTTAATTTTATCCAGTTCTTTTCTAAGATAAATTATATTGCTGTAATTCATAATTGTTTATCAATTCTCTAACATTGATATAGATCCAAAACTGCTTATGTTTAATAAATTAATTTTTTTTACATTATCTTTATTAATTCCCCCCAAACATATCACATTTTTTTTTGTTAAACTCATTAAGTTAAAAAATTTATAGATACCTAAAAATTTATTGCTTTTACTATTTTTAAAAATTGATGATATAAAAATTGAAGTAACATTTTGTTTTTCCTTAATTCTTATCTCAGCTAAATTATGCGCAGACCCAATCAATTTGAAGTTTTTCTTCAGATTGTATGAATTATGCATAAATGACTTGTTAAAAGCTGGTATGTAAGCGCCATCTAAATTAAGTTTAATAGCTAATTTAATATTATTCGATAAATAAAATTTTAGAGATTTTTTTTTACAATAGTTTTTTATCTTAATAATAAGGTCTTCATTAATTTTTTTTGAATAATAGTTTCTAAAAATAATAGCGGTTTGACTATCCTGCTTATCAATATTGTTTGTATTAAATTTACTAATAAAGTAATATTTTTTCATTAAGTTAATATGCATGATACTATAAAAAATTTGTTAGATATTAAGAATAATATTAAATTTTATCTAGAAAAATTAAATATTAATAGTAATCCCAAAATATTAGCAGTATCCAAAACTTTTGAGATTAATAAAATTTTACCTTTAATAGAATATGGTCATTTGCATTACGGGGAAAATAAGGTTCAAGAAGCATTAGAGAAATGGTCGGATATTAAATTAACAAAAAAAGATTTGAAATTGCATCTTATAGGTAAATTACAGACTAATAAGGTAAAACAGGCGATAAAAATATTTGATTATATTCATTCGGTTGATAGTAAAAAGCTTGCAAAAAAGATAGCAGATGAGGAGACAAAACAGGGTAAAAAAATTAAGATATTTATTCAGGTAAATATTGGTGATGAAGAACAAAAATCTGGAGTAAATAAATCATCTGTAAATGAATTATATTCATATTGTAAAGCGATTAACCTTAATGTGATTGGACTAATGTGTATTCCACCATTGACAAAATCATCAGATATTTATTTTAAAGAAATGAATATTTTAAATAAAAATTTAAATCTTAATGAATTAAGTATGGGAATGTCCTCAGATTATTTAGATGCTATAAAAAATTCTGCCACATATGTGAGAATAGGATCTAATATTTTTGGACAAAGAAGTTAGTTTATTTGAATTTTTGTTTTTTTGTTTATTAATTTTAACATTATTAAAAAATCTTTTTTTTTTAGGGCTATGCATCCTGCTGTTGGTTTATAATTATTTGTTAAGTGTATAAAGATACAGCTTCCCTTAAACTTAATTGGCCTTAAATAATTATATTTTATTGGTATCATCAAGTCATATTTATGATCCCTTCGGTAGAGTTTTTCACATTTAATTTTTTTCCCTAAGTAAATTAATTTATTATAATATTTCTTGTCTAATGGATCATCACACCAACCCATTTTTTTCTCAATTTTGATACACCTTAAATTAGTAAGAGGTTTTTGGATTCTATCGGATCTGTAATACAAATTTTCAAGAGAAAAATGACCAATTGGTGTTTTTTTATCACCTTCTTTTTTGTTTTTAGTTAAACCATTTTTGCCAATACAGCATTTGAGATAAAAATCATCAATTTTAAGTGAATGTTTATTTTTAATATAAATTATCATATTATCTTTTTATATGAATACCCATAATCTTGTCATCTATGAACTCGATGAACTATATAAGATTTTTGAAGAAATTAAAAAAGATATAAATTTTAATTTTGAAAAAATTAATAAACAGGAATTGTTAAACTTAAAATCCAACTCGAATTGTTTGATACTTACAAAAAAAGAAATACCAGATTTAAATAATCAAATAATTTTCGATAAATTTCCTATTTCAATATTCAAAATATTAGAAAAAATTAATATCGAATTTATAAAAAAAAATTTTCAAAAACAATCTGAGATTTTGATAGGTGATTATATTTTCAATATAAATTCACGCGAAATGTCTTTAAATGCAAACAAACTTAAACTTACAGAAAAAGAAATAAATTCAATAATATACTTATTAAAAGCAAATAAACCTGTAAAAATTCGAGAATTGCAATCAAATGTTTGGGGATACCAATCTCAACTGGAAACTCATACTGTTGAAACGCATATTTATAGATTGAGAAAAAAAATTTCAAAAGTTTTTAAAGATGAGAATTTTATTTTAAGTAAGGACGATGGCTACGAAATTAAAAAAAAAGAATAAATTTGCAAAAGAGCTTTTTTCAAGAAAATATAAGCCTCGGGTAATAAAGCCAAAAAAGGGCAAAGGTAGCTTTAAGAGAAAAAAGAGTTAAAGCCTAGCACCAATTTGTTGAATTACTTTTGAGGATAATTCAACACCTTCCTCTAAGCATTTTTCGCGAGAAAGATTATTAATAAAACCATGTAAATATCCAGCCGCAAATAGATCACCTGCACCAGTTAAATCTCTTATTGTTAGATTTTTTTTAGCCTTGGTCTCAATTATCTTATCCCCAATTATAGAAATTGCCCCTTTTTCTCCTCGAGTAATTATAATATGTTTTTTAACTTCTTTAGCAAAAGAAACTACTTCATTAAAATTTTTTGCATCAATTAGTGACATAATTTCATTCTCATTCGCAAAAGTAATATCTAATTTTTCTTTAACTAATATTAAAAAATTTTTTTTATGTCTTTCCACACAAAACAAATCTGATAGTGACATTGCAGTTTTGTTAGAATACTTAATCGCTTTTTCAAATGCTTTTTTGGGTTCGCCCTCATCCCATAAATAGCCCTCTAGAAAAATCAGATCACTTTTTTCAATTAGTTGTTCATTTACATCAATTTCACCAATTTTTCCTGCTATACCTAAAAAAGTACACATTGTCCTTTCAGAGTCTGGTGTTACTAAAATAAGACAAGATCCAGTAGGAAGGCTTTCTTTTTTTTTAGAATAAAAATATTCCACATTCTCTTTTTTTAATCCTTCCTCATATTTTGCACCAAAATCATCATCAGATATTTTTCCAATAAATCCAACTTCATTTTTAAGTTGAGATAAGCCAACGATCGAATTAGCAACTGAACCTCCTGATACAGTTTTTTCTATTTTAAGTTTCGTTAAAATATTCTTAAATTCTTTATAATCAAAAATTAGTTTCATAGAACCTTTTGTAAGATTGTTTTCCGTTAGAAAATTTTCCTCTACTTTACAAATGACATCAATTATTGCATTTCCAATACCAAGAATTTTCATATTAAGCTTTTTTAGTTTTAATAGGTTTTTTTCTATTAGGATAACAAGTGGTACAAATTTTACAAGTCACACCATAACACTCTCTTGCCTTACAATACTCTCTTCCATAATATATAATTTGAAGGTGGAGTTTGTTCCAACTTTTTTTAGGAAAAAGTCTTTTTAAATCTTTTTCAGTTTGAACAACATTTTTTCCATTTGTTAAACCCCATCTTTGAGCTAATCTATGTATATGAGTGTCAATTGGAAATGCAGGGTATCCAAAGCCTTGAGACATTACAACTCCAGCGGTTTTATGACCAACACCAGGAAGCTTTTCTAATTCCTCAAAAGTTTTTGGTACTTTGCCATCATGCTTTTTAATAAGTATTTTTGATAAATTAAAAATGCTTTTTGCCTTAATCCTAAAAATACCAATTTTTTTAATTAATTTTTCAATTTTTTTTCTTCCTAATTTAACAAAATGTTGGGGTTTGTAAAATTTTGGATAAATATTTTTAGTTACGTTATTTACATTTACGTCAGTGCATTGTGCGGAAAGAAGAACAGAAATTAAAAGTGTAAAAACATTTCTACTTTTAAGAGGGACATATATTTTGGGATATGTTTTATCTAAAATTTTTAAAACTATCTTAGCTCTTTGAATTTCATTCATTATTTGAAATTCATCAAATTTCTCATCGAATAAAGACCTGGCTTTTTATTAATAAGCCATTTTGCTGCTGATAAAGCACCCTCAGAATAAAGCGCTCTATCGAAGGCTTCATGATTTAAAGTAATTATTTCTTTACCACTTGAAAATTTAACTTCATGTTCACCAATAATTTCTCCTTTTCTTACAGAATTAAAATTTATCTTTTTTCCATAAGGGAAGGTTTTTCTGTTTAAATATTTTTTTCCTAACAAATTATAAAAATTTTTGTTTTTACCCACAGCTATTCCTTTACCTAACATCAACGCAGTTCCTGATGGATAGTCTTTTTTATGTTTATGGTGAGTCTCAAAAATTTTGCTCAAAAAATTCTTTCCCAATGAACTTGCTGTAATTTCTGTTAAATACATTAAAAGATTAATACCCAAACTCATATTTCCAGCTTTTAAAATTGGTATTGTCTTTGAAAATTTTTTAATTAAATCCTCTTCTTTTTTTGTAAAACCAGTAGTACCAATGACCACTCTTTTTTTTAGTTTTGCTGCAATTTTTAAAACCTGAAAAGTACATCTTGGTATTGTAAAATCGATAATTAGGTCTACTTTTTTAAATAATTTTTCGTTATTTAGTTCAACTTTTACTCCATTAATCTTTTTATTAATTTTTTTATTTTCTGTAAGAGCGGTAATTCTAAAATTTTTATCCTTTTTCGCAGATATAATTATTTGTTGGCCCATACGACCCAGGCAACCGGTCACTAATAATTTAATTTTTTTCATTTTAAGATAAAGATAGAAAGTATCACAATGAAAGCAACAATTATAGACCAAATAAATAAATTTTTAATAAATCTTTTTGATTTTGAGTTAGATCTTAAAAATTCAGGCAGTACTAGAATTAAAACTGCTATCAAAAAAATAGCTGGAACAATCTCTTCTAATCCCATTCTCTAACTATTCCAAAAACTTTTAGCTTTTTGAAAAAATTTTTTTATGCTTGGGTTTGATTTTTCATTTTCTATTTTTCTAAATTGTTCTAATAAATCTTTTTGTTCTCTATTTAAAAATACTGGTACTTCAGTTTTCACCTGAACATATAAGTCACCAAAATCTCCTCTTCGCATGAAAGGCATTCCTTTTCCTTTTAACCTAAATTGCTTACCGTCTTGAGTTCCGTCTGGTATTTTAATCTTTGCTTTTTTTCCATCAATTGTGGGTATTTCTATTGTTGTACCAAGAGCAGCATCGGCTATTGAAATCGGAAACTCAAAAAATAAATTAACATCAGATCTTTTAAATAACTCATGAGATTTTACATTTATAAATAAATATAAATCTCCACTAGTACCCCCTCTTGTTCCAGCTTCACCTTTGCCGGCAAGTCTAATTCTCGTACCATCATCTACACCTTTAGGTATTGTTACAGATATTTTTTTGTTTGTTTGTTTATTACCTTGTCCATTACAATCTCCACATGGATTGGTTATTTCTTCACCACTTCCTGCACACTGAGGACAAGTTTGTTGAACTGTAAAGAAACCTTGATTAGATCTAACTCTTCCATTTCCTCCACAATATGTGCATCTGTCTGGACTTGAGCCTGGTTTAGAACCACTTCCTTTGCAGGTGTTACACTTTTCAGAAGTAGAGAATTGGATATTTTGTTTTTTACCAGTGTATGCCTCCTCTAGTGTAATTGATAAATCGTATCTTAGATCTGAACCTCGGTTATTTGAGCTTTTTCTTGAACTTCTTCTGCCTCCACCACCAAAGTCTCCAAAAAAATCCTCGAAAATATCAGAGAAATCTGCTCCGCTAAAACCTCCAAAACCTCCAAAACCACCTCTACCACCGCCACCATTTTCAAATGCAGCATGTCCAAAGTTATCGTAGTTTTCTTTTTTTGATTTATCAGAGAGCACACCATAAGCCTCACTGGCTTCTTTAAATTTATCTTCTGCTGATTTATCCCCAGGATTTTTGTCAGGGTGATATTTAACAGCTAATTTTCTGTATGCTGATTTTAGTTCGTCAGGGCTCGCACTTTTACTTACTCCTAA
>LULJ01000541.1_pt1 | contig 13587 bp, 13 predicted proteins | sample 728171 | NCBI WGS metagenome assembly LULJ01 (sample SAMN03860292, study PRJNA289734) | marine metagenome | biome: seawater column; feature: ocean; material: water; isolation source: Red Sea water column Station 169 - depth 25m | place: Saudi Arabia: Red Sea | collected 2011-10-15 | depth 25 m
CAGTTTACAGTGCTTAAATTCGCTCAACAGAACCAATTTAAAGATCAATGAGTAGTCGTCTTGGATCTTCCAGTGCTTCTTTAACCCTAACTAAAAATGTTACTGCTCCTTTGCCATCTACAATTCTGTGAACATAGCTCAAAGCCAGATACATCATTGGCCTAATTACTATCTCTCCATTTATGGCAACTGGTCTATCCTGGATCTTGTGCATACCTAGTATCCCAGATTGTGGGGGATTAAGTATGGGTGATGACATTAGAGAGCCGTATACGCCTCCATTTGATATTGTAAATGTGCCATCTTGCATATCTGCCATTGAGAGGCTTCCGTCTCTTGCCCTTAATCCTTTTTCTGCAATCTGCTTCTCAATTTCAGAAAATGACATTCCATCTACATTTCGAATAACTGGCACTACTAAGCCCGTTGGCGTTCCAGTGGCAATTCCCATATTTACATAATTTTTATAAACGATCTCATCGCCATCAATTTCGGCGTTTACCTCAGGAACTTCTTTAAGTCCTTGGCAGCAAGCCTTTGTAAAAAAAGACATGAAGCCCAAACGTACACCATGTTTTTTCTCAAAGAGTTCTTTATATTCTTGTCGTAAATCTACAACAGCAGTCATATCAACTTCGTTATATGTTGTTAACATTGCCGCCGTATTTTGACTGTCTTTCAACCTTTTTGCGATAGTTTGACGAAGTCGTGACATTTTTATGCGTTCTTCGCGCACAATCGAATTTTGAATAGTGGATATAGCGTTTACGGGAATTGATGCTTGCGATACTTTCTCAAGTGATTGGTTTTGTTCCCTGTTTAATATTGCAGTCTTAACATCTTCTTTCATTATTCTGCCCTGACGCCCACTGCCTGTAATTTCATTTTGGGATATTCCTGCCTCAACCATAGCTTTTTTTGCAGATGGTGCTACTTGCACCTCAACATTTTTATGCTTCTGATCCGCCTCTATCTTATTGCCCGGAAATAGGGGCAGGCACCTCTACTGTTACTTTATCAGTTTCTAGCTCACATATCATTTCATCAATGGACACAACTTCACCCGGTTTCTTAAACCAAGTGGCCACTGTGGCTTCAGTCACAGACTCGCCAAGTGTAGGTACTCTAATTTCTGTCATTGCTTAATGTCCCTTAAAGCTTAGCGCTTCATTAATAAGCGCTTCTTGTTGATTTTTGTGAGTTGAAGCAAGTCCTGTAGCCGGTGAGGCGCTAGAAGCTCTGCCAATATAACGTGGACGACTGGCTGCAGCATTTATTCTACTGAGTACCCATTCTAGGTTTGGTTCCATAAATGACCAGCCGCCTTGATTTTTGGGTTCTTCTTGGCACCAAACCATTTCAGCGTTTTTGAACCTTTCCAATTCTTTCACGGCTGAAATAGCGGGAAATGGATAAAACTGCTCAAATCGCAGTATATATATATCGCTAATACCTCTCCTATCACGCTCTTCTAGTAGATCATAATAAACCTTTCCTGAACACATAACGACACGTTTAATTTTCTTATCCGTTAATAGTTTTGTTTTACTCAACCCTCTTTCCGCATCATCCCACAAAACTCTGTGAAAACTAGAACCATCTGTAAAATCAGACTTGTCGGATACGCAAAGTTTATGGCGAAGCAAGGACTTTGGTGTTAGCAAAATAAGTGGTTTTCTGAACGACCGATGCAGTTGGCGTCGTAGGATGTGAAAGTAGTTGGCAGGGGTTGAACAATTAGCCACGATCCAATTGTCCTGGCCACACATTTGCAAAAATCGTTCTAGTCTTGCTGAGCTGTGCTCGGGGCCTTGACCTTCAAAGCCATGGGGAAGCAAAATTACAAGGCCAGAGCTTATGAATTGATCAAACATTATTTGCGCCCCATTAGCAAAATCACCAAATTGAGCTTCCCACGCTACTAAAGCATTTGGTTCTGATAATGAGTACCCATATTCAAAGCCTAATACTGCGTATTCAGACAGCATTGAGTCTATTACTTCATACTGCGCTTGCCCCTCAGCGATGTTATTTAATGGATAGAATCTGTCTTCATTATTTTGATTAATAATGCCAGAGTGTCGCTGACTAAAAGTGCCGCGCGTTGCATCTTGACCTGAGAGCCTAACAGGAAAACCCTCGTTAAGAAGTGAGCCAAATGCCAAAGCTTCCGCAGTTGCCCAGTCTAAGCCAGTGCCATCACTGAACATCTTCTTTTTATTTTCGAATAATCTTACAACTGTTCTATGAGCAGGAAAGTTATCCGGCAGCTTTGATAAAGCATTGCCAACTTTTTCAAATGTTGCGTCAGAAATCGCAGTTTGCCCCCGCTGATAGTCGTCCTTATTTCGATCTAAGTGAGCCCATCTTCCATCCAACCAGTCTGCTTTATTCGGTTTATAATTTTTTCCAGCTTCGAATTCTTCATTTAATAACGACTGAAATCCAGTTTTCAGATCTTCAATTTCACCCTCTGGTATGAGCCCATCTTTCACTAGCCGATCCGTATACAACGTCAAAGTTGTCCTTTGTGTCTTTATTTTTTTATACATTATCGGATTCGTGAACATAGGCTCATCGCCCTCGTTATGACCAAACCTCCGATAACAAATTATATCTATAACAACATCTTTCTGGAATTTCTGACGAAATTCTGTGGCAACCTTTGCAGCATGAACTACGGCTTCTGGGTCATCACCATTTACATGAAAAATTGGTGCCTCTACCATTAGGGCTATATCGGTAGGATATGGAGAAGAGCGACTAAAGTGTGGCGCTGTTGTAAAGCCAATTTGATTGTTTACAACTACGTGTATTGTTCCACCTGTCTTATGGCCAACCAATCCTGAGAGACCAAAACATTCAGCAACAACACCCTGACCAGCAAATGCAGCATCTCCATGAAGTAGTAATGGGAGAACTGTAGTCCTGTTTTTGTCATTTAATTGTTGCTGTTTGGCTCTAACTTTCCCTATCACTACAGGGTTTACTGCTTCAAGATGAGATGGATTTGCAGTTAGAGATAGATGAACTTTGTTCCCATCAAACTCTCTATCTGAAGAAGCACCAAGATGGTATTTTACATCACCAGATCCATCAACATCCTCCGGCTTAAATGAGCCTCCTTGAAATTCGTTAAAAATTGCCTTGTATGGTTTGCCCATTACGTTTGCTAGAACTGATAATCGTCCTCTATGTGGCATTCCGATTACGATCTCTTTGACGCCTAAAGCGCCACCGCGTTTTATTATTTGCTCCAAAGCTGGTATTAGCGCTTCTCCACCGTCGAGCCCAAATCTTTTTGTGCCCATGTACTTTACGTGAAGAAATTTTTCGAAGCCCTCAGCTTCAACTAATTTGTTCAAGATGGCTTTTCTGCCCTCTCTGGTAAATTTTATCTCTTTCCCATATCCTTCTATTCTTTCTTTTAACCAAGCAGACTGTTCAGGGTCTGAAATGTGCATATACTGGAGTGCAAAAGTACCGCAGTAAGTTCGGCGCACCAAATCAACTATTTCACGCATAGATGCGATTTGAAGGCCTAGCACATTGTCAATGAAAATAGGTCTATCTAGGTCTTCATCTTTAAACCCATAGGATTTTGGGTCTAATTCAGGATGGATTTTTTCATTTCTTAACCCGAGAGGATCGAGATCTGCCACAAGGTGTCCACGAATTCGATGAGCCCTAATGATCATTATGGCTCTTATGCTATCAAGAACTGCCCGTTCAACTGCATCATTACTTAAAGTTATATTTGCTTCATTTGCCTTTGCATTTATTTCTTGACCGGCCCTAATTGCAAATTCAGAGTCAGTATTCCATTCGTTCATCAACGCAGTAGTTAACTCATCATTCGGTTGTTGCGGCCAATCCTGTCGCGTCCAGCTTGGTTTAACCGAGTTTTCCGAAGGTTCACCCGCATTGGACTCAAGAGACTGAAAAAATGCCTGCCAGGCACTGTCAACAGAATTTTGATTTTCCTTGAAGTTTAATCGTAAATTCTCCAAGTATTCTGCATTCTGACCCTGCATAAATGATGATCCGTGAAAGAATTCGTTTGAAGATTGCTCGTTCATTTTTATACCTATTCAAATCTATTATTAATACGATACACTTTTGATTTATTTTTTGTTGTCTATTGCCTTTAAGACAGCTTCACCCAATTCTGCGGGGCTCTCTGCAACAATAATCCCAGCAGATCGCATTGCTTCTATTTTGTCGTCCGCACCACCTTTGCCACCGGCGACAATTGCACCGGCATGCCCCATGCGGCGACCTGGTGGAGCCGTACGACCAGCAATAAAACCTGCAACTGGTTTTTGTCGGCCACGCTTAGCCTCTTGTTTTAAGAAATCGGCGGCTTCTTCTTCAGCAGAACCTCCAATTTCACCAATCATTATAATGCTCTCGGTTTCATCATCTGATAGAAACCATTCCAAAACGTCTATATGCTCTGTTCCCTTTATGGGATCACCGCCTATTCCCACACATGTCGATTGTCCTAATCCTACATCTGATGTTTGTTTAACTGCCTCGTAAGTTAGTGTTCCAGATCGTGACACGACACCAACGGATCCTTCGCGGTGAATATGACCTGGCATTATACCAATTTTACATGAGCCCGGGGTAATTACACCGGGACAGTTTGGTCCGATTAAAGTTGATTTTGAGGTTTCCAGTGCCCGCTTAACTTTAACCATGTCTAAGACTGGTATTCCCTCAGTAATTGCAACTATAAGTTCGATTTCAGCGTCTAATGCTTCCAGGATCGAGTCGGCGGCGAATGGTGGTGGCACGTATATCACGCTTGCATTTGCCCCAGTAGCACTTTTTGCTTCATGAACTGAGTTAAAAACGGGCAACCCAATATGTTCTAAACCACCTTTGCCAGGAGTGACCCCTCCGACCATATTTGTACCGTATTCGATGGCCTGTTCACTATGAAATGTACCTTGTGACCCTGTAAACCCTTGGCAAATTACCCTGGTGTTTTCATTAACTAGTATTGCCATCGTTTTACCCTTTTACCGCTTTAACTATTTTCTCGGCGCCGTCTTTTAAATTATTAGCTGCAATTACATCTAAGCCTGATGAGTTTATGATTTTATTTCCTGCCTCTACATTTGTTCCTTCTAATCTGACAACTAGTGGCACCTTTAAGCCTACTTCTTTGACCGCGGCTACAACGCCCTCGGCAATCACGTCGCATCTCATGATCCCCCCAAAAATATTTACTAAAATACCTTTAACGTTTGGATCTGATGTTATTATTTTGAACGCTTCAGTGACTTTCTCTTTTGTTGCACCACCACCCACGTCTAAGAAATTTGCTGGCTCGGCCCCATACAACTTAATAATGTCCATAGTGGCCATCGCTAACCCGGCGCCGTTGACCATGCAGCCAATCTCACCATCCAAAGCAATGTAATTCAAATCATATTTTGAAGCTTCTAATTCCTTTGGATCTTCTTCTGTAGTGTCGCGCAGCTCTGCTATATCTGCATGTCTATATGTTGCATTTCCATCAAAGCCCATTTTTGCATCCAAACATTTTAGATCTCCAGAGCCAGATACAATTAATGGATTGATTTCTAACATCTCCATATCTTTATCAACAAAGAGGTTGTAAAGGGTGCTCATTAACGAGACACACTGCTTTAATTGTTTACCTTCCAGCCCCAACATGAAAGCTATCCTCCGGCCATGATATGGTTGAAATGATGTGGTCGGGTCTATTGAGAATGATAAGATTTTTTCTGGAGAAGTTGCGGCAACGGCTTCAATATCCATTCCGCCCTCGGTAGAGCATACAAATGAAATTCTGCTTGATTGACGATCTACCAAAATAGCTAGATATAATTCTCTGGTGATGTCAGAGCCATCCTCAATATATACTCGATTTACTTGTTTGCCGATCGGACCGGTCTGGTGGGTAACCAAGGTGCGGCCAAGCATTTTCTTTGCTTCGGAGGCAGCTTCTTCCACTGATTTGGTAATTCGTACCCCGCCTTTAGTTCCGGCATCTGTTTCTAAAAAAGAACCTTTGCCGCGCCCTCCCGCGTGGATCTGAGCCTTTACCACCCAAAGTGGACCATCTAGTTCACCTGCTGCAGTTTTAGCATCCTCTGACTTAAGGACAATTCTTCCATCCGAAACGGGTGCGCCATAGCTTCTAAGTAGAGCTTTTGCCTGGTATTCGTGAATATTCATATTTATTTTCCTGATTTCCCTTGATCGTCAAAAGGCCATTAAGACACTGAAGTTTCTACTAAAATTGTGAAAATTTTATGAAATAAATAATAATTCATAGATATGTGATCACAATCATAATTTTGTGATCACATAATTGATTAATAAGGTTTATCAATATTGGTTAAATGCCTATATGCCCGTATTTAAGGGGGGGCAATTTTGATTCAGGGATCAACATAAGTGATCCTATTTAATTGAGCGAATTATCTATTGCTTTACATGCTGAAACTAAACTTTTTACTGATTCGACAGAACTATTGAACATGTCGAGTTCGTCTTTAGTGAGCTTGATGTCTACGATACGCTCGATACCCTCGCGTCCAATAATAGTTGGAACGCCCACATACATGTTGGAAACCCCTAGTTCGCCCTTGCAGTAAGCCGCGCAGGGTAGTAACCGCTTTTGATCTTTCAGATATGCCTCAGCCATTTCAATTGCTGAGGTAGCGGGAGCGTAGTAAGCAGAGCCGGTCTTAAGTAGTCCAACTATTTCGGCGCCGCCGTCTCGTGTTCTTTGAATAATGTTATCTAGTCGCTCCTTGGTAGTCCAACCCATTTCAACAAGGTCTGGCAATGGAATACCGGCAATCGTTGAATACCGCGGTAATGGCACCATTGTATCGCCATGTCCACCCAGAACAAAAGCTGTCACATCCCGCATGGACACGTTGAATTCAACGGACAAAAAGTGACGAAATCGAGCGCTGTCCAATACCCCTGCCATCCCGCATACCTTATTTTCAGGTAATCCAGAAAATTCTCTCAATGCCCATACCATTGCATCCAAAGGGTTGGTTATGCAGATCACAAACGCATTGGGTGCGTGAGCGCTAATTCCTTCACCGACTGATTTCATAACTTTTAGGTTTATACCAAGTAGATCATCTCGGCTCATACCCGGTTTCCTTGCAACTCCAGCTGTCACAATGCATACATCGGCGCCTGCTATATCTTCATAAGATTGTGTTCCCTTTAAAGCCACGTCAAAGCCCTCGGATGGTCCGGCTTCTGCAATATCCAGAGCTTTGCCATTTGGGATACCTTCTGCGATATCAAACAAAATAACATCGCCTAGTTCTTTGATTGCTGCAAGATGTGCTAAAGTTCCACCAATTTGTCCCGCACCAATAAGAGCGATTTTAGATCTAGCCATAGAAAACTCCGGTACTGCTAATAAGAAAATCCACTGAAGCTCTAGACTTTTTAACCTAGTTTCGCAAGGTATCTATCAGAGTTAGACATCTTTTTAATATAATTTTTTTTAATTACAGCTTTACAAACTTATTTGTGACTTCTAACGATTTTTTATTGTAAATTTAAATGAAGCCGAACATTTTAGTTTCTTCCGGTATTTTATAAATTTAACCATTACTCGACATTGAATTTGTCTACGTTTAATACCGAATTAAATGGATTTAATTTTAAGCAAAAGAGAGAACTTATGACACTTTTAATATTTGGAAATATTCTTTGGATAATTGCACATACATTCAAGCGCTTATTGCCGAATTTCAGGAATTCCTTAGGAAATGCTGGCAAGGGTGTCGTTGCTTTCTTGATAATCATATCATTGGTACTCATGATCTTAGGTTATAGATCTGCCGAGTACATCGGCGTTTGGACACCTCCACAATTTTTCCTTCATATTAATAACTTAATGATGGTTGCAGCTGTTTTTGTATTTGCAATCGGTCATACAAAAGGTCGATTACGAGGTCGTTTGCGCCATCCAATGCTTACATCTGTAAAAATTTGGGCTCTTGCACACCTTTTGGTAAATGGTGATTTGGCATCGATAATTCTATTTGGTTCAATGTTGGCGTGGGCTGCAATGGCTGTAGTTTTAATAAACAAATCTGAAACATGGGAGCGACCAGAACCCGGTGAGGCAAAAAAGGATGTAGTTCTGGTGGTTATAGTATTGTCTGTATATGTTTTAGTTTCGGGTATTCATTGGGCTTTAGGTGTTTGGCCATTCCCGGGAGCTGCGTAGTGGCACAGCTATATAGATTGCTTACAGGCGAAGACAGTTCTGAGTTTTGTCACAAGGTGAGTTTAGCATTGGCAAGAGGTTGGTGTCTTTACGGGGATCCTCAGTATAGTTATGACGGTCAAACCAGTAAGATGCGTTGTGCTCAAGCTGTGATCAAGAATGTTAGTCAGGACTACGATGCAGACATGAAGTTGGGAGAACAATGAAATATAATCTTAGCCTCTGGCCCTAATTAAAAATTTAATCTATGTATTGTTCCGGCAATAAATCCATAACACAAATTCTGCTTGATAGGTATAAGCCCAACAATGTCGACTTCAAAGAGTAATCAGCGCCCACTGTCACCGCATCTATCAGTTTATAAATGGCAGTTGCATGCTATTACTTCAATTCTTACGAGGATTACTGGTAATGCACTTATTGTTGGCGTTATACTATTTGTGAGTTGGTTACTTGCTGCAGCTACTTCTGATGCTAGTTTTCGGGCTGTAAATGCGATAATTTCGAGTTGGTTTGGCAAGCTGATTTTAATTGGATCTCTCTGGGCCCTTTGGTATCACACTTTAGCAGGCATTAGGCATCTTATTTGGGATCACGCGGTATGGCTTGATATTAGAAAATCAAGACTTTTAGGCTGGTCTGTGGTGATTGGCTCCTTTGCTTTGACCTTCTTAACCGTTTTATTTTTGTGAACTCATTGTAGATTAATTATATTGAGGTATCAGATAAATGACATTCAAAATGATTAAAACAGGAACCTCGCACTTTAGAGCCATGAAAATTAGCTCTATGGTATTAGTACTGCTGATCCCACTTTTTTTATTTACAATAGCACCTATTGTTGGTGAAAAACGTGAAATAATTCTGGCGAAACTTGAACAGCCTATTTATGCGCTTATCGTCGCATTAACTTTTACAGTAGGTCTGCTACACTTTAAAAGTGGAGTTCAGGTTTTGATAGAGGATTATGTGCACGGAAGTATGAGCAAAGTATGGATAAATATTACCATTGCCTTATCTTATCTGTTGATTGGACTAACACTTTTTGCGTTGACTAAAATATTGTTATAGGGACTTTTCATTGAAAGCATATTCTCATGAAACCCACGAGTATGATGTAGTTGTTGTGGGCGCCGGTGGCTCAGGGCTTCGTGCAACTTTGGGCATGGCTGAGCAAGGTCTCAAAACAGCTTGCATAACAAAGGTTTTCCCTACTCGTTCGCATACCGTAGCGGCACAAGGTGGCATAGCGGCTTCACTTGGAAATATGGGTCCTGATCATTGGCAGTGGCATATGTATGATACGGTTAAAGGCTCGGATTGGCTTGGTGACACCGATGCTATGGAGTATTTGGCTAGAGAAGCACCTAAGGCTGTATATGAGCTGGAGCACTATGGGGTTCCTTTCAGTAGAACTGAAAAGGGTGAGATTTATCAACGTCCGTTTGGCGGTCATACGACAGAATTTGGTGACGGACCGCCAGTTCAAAGAACGTGTGCGGCGGCGGATAGGACCGGTCATGCGATCCTGCATACATTATATGGTCAATCACTGAAGCAGAACGCTGAATTCTACATTGAGTACTTTGCTGTTGATTTGATAATGGCCGAAGATGGGCGCTGCCAAGGTGTTGTTTGCTGGAAGTTGGATGATGGGTCCTTCCATGTGTTTAACTCGAAAATGGTTGTCCTCGCAACCGGTGGCTACGGGAGAGCGTATTTTAGCGCAACATCAGCTCATACATGTACCGGTGATGGTGGTGGCATGATTGCTCGTGCTGGACTTCCGCTTCAAGATATGGAGTTTGTACAATTTCACCCAACCGGCATTTATGGTTCAGGCTGTCTAATTACAGAAGGGGCTCGAGGTGAGGGTGGTTATTTGACGAATTCAGAGGGAGAACGTTTCATGGAGCGGTACGCTCCACATTATAAAGACTTAGCTCCCAGAGATTACGTAAGCCGCTGCATGACTATGGAAATTCGTGAAGGTCGAGGCGCGGGTAAGTCAGGAGATCACATACATCTTAATCTGAGTCATTTACCAGAAGATGCGCTTGCGGAAAGGCTTCCTGGCATTTCTGAGTCTGCAAAAATTTTTGCTGGAGTCGATGTTACCAAAGAGCCAATACCAGTGCTCCCAACGGTTCATTATAACATGGGCGGTATCCCCACAAATTATTGGGGTGAGGTTTTGAGTCCTAAACCAGAAAACCCAAATGAAATTGTGCCAGGCTTAATGGCTGTTGGCGAAGCTGGTTGCGCTTCAGTTCATGGGGCTAATAGATTAGGTTCTAATTCTTTAATTGACCTCGTGGTTTTTGGAAGAGCAGCGGCAATAAAAGCTGGTGAAGTTGTAGATTCAAGTTCATCTAATCCAGAACTAAATAAGCTATCAATTGACCAAGCTTTTGATCGTTTTGACAATCTCCGTTATGCGAAAGGTGAAATTCCGACAGCTGACCTCAGGTTGCAAATGCAAAAAACCATGCAAGAGGATGCGGCTGTTTTTAGAACATCAGAGACGCTCGCGAATGGTGTCAAAAAGATGAATAAAATTGCATCTGATGTAAAAGATTTGTCAGTTACCGACAGAAGTCTAGTCTGGAATAGTGATTTGATGGAAACATTAGAGCTTACAAATCTAATGCCAAACGCATTAAGTACTATTTGGGGTGCTGAAGCCAGGAAAGAAAGTCGAGGTGCACACGCTCATGAAGATTTTGCGAGTCGTGATGATGAAAAATGGCGTGTGCATACGATCGCAAGATTTTCTGACAACGCAAATTCAATTGATTTAAGCTATCGGCCTGTAATAAAAGAGCCTCTTTCGTCCGAAGAGCAGGGAGGCATAAGTTTGGAAAAAATAGCACCGAAAGAGCGGACATTTTAGAGGTTATGGCATGGTACAACTAACACTTCCAAAGAATAGTAGAATAAAGAAGGGCAAAACTTGGCCAAAGCCTGAAGGAGCTAACAATTTACGCGTCTTCAACATTTATCGTTGGTCGCCAGATGATACAAAAAACCCTAGCTTAGATACTTACTTCGTAGATATTGATAACTGTGGTCCAATGATTTTGGATGCTTTAATAAAAATTAAAACAGAGATAGACCCGACCCTTACGTTCCGTAGATCTTGTCGTGAAGGGATTTGTGGATCATGTGCTATGAGTATAGATGGTATTAATACTTTGGCATGCATTCATGGAATTGACGACATAAAAGGGGATATAAATATTTACCCTCTACCTCATATGCCTGTGATTAAAGACCTTATTCCTGATCTAACTCATTTTTATGCGCAACATGCCTCGATAATGCCATGGTTAGAGACCAAATCCAACAGGCCGGCAAAGGAGTGGAAACAGTCTATCGAAGATAGGAAGAAATTGGATGGCCTATACGAATGCGTAATGTGTGCATCGTGTTCGACCTCATGTCCATCTTATTGGTGGAATAGTGATAAGTACCTAGGTCCTGCTGCATTGCTTCACGCTTATCGTTGGATTATTGACAGCAGAGATGAGGCGACCGGCGAACGCCTGGGTGAGCTTGAAGACCCGTTTAAACTATATCGCTGTCATACAATAATGAATTGCACAAATACATGTCCCAAGGGACTTAATCCTGCCAAAGCAATAGCTGAGGTAAAAAAAATGATGGTAGAGAGAAGTTTTTAGCGAAAACTTTTATGACGTTTTATTTGGCTGGAAACGCTGCTGCCAGAGCCACATCGATCATTTGAGCAAATGTCTTTTCTCGTTCATCAGATGGCAGGGCCTCTCCCGTCTGAAGATGATCAGATACAGTTAAGATTGCAAGCGCTTTTCTATTAAAACGCGCAGCTAAAGTATATAGTTCAGCCGCCTCCATCTCTACAGCCATAATGCCATGTCTGACCATTTGCTCATTAAGATCTGGTCTTTCGTCATAGAAAGTGTCTGAAGAATAAATATTTCCAACGTGCGTTTTAATGCCTTTACTTTTTGCAAAATTATAAGCGTTATGCAGAAGTTCAAAATCTGCACATGGAGAAAAACTTACTTCTTTCATTATAGTAGAAGAAGGCGTTGATATGTAACTGGTAGTTTGTGCAATGACTATATCGCGGTTTCCATTGAAAGATCCTGTGTAGCCAAACATTCCTCGAACCTGGTTTACGAGACGAGGAGACGTCAGAAAGTTTTCTGCCGCCCATTTTGCTCGCATTGGATCTCCCGGTAAAAGAACCGTTTCGGCGATTTCATCATTTTTAGCTCCAATGTGAATAGTCATTATTTACCTTTGGTATTTTACGAATGGGGTTAAAGATGCAATTTGATCGTATAATTTCCGTGCATCATGATTAAATTCTTGCGTCATCCAGTAGACCGACGAAGTTCCATTTTCATCGGCCGCCTCGTACACAGATTGAATTAAAGCTTTTGCAACACCATGACGCCGCATTTCTTTCAGCGTGAATAAGTCTTGCAAATAGCATACATCTTCCGTCCGCCAGTTGTGAGCATGAAAAATATAATGTACGAGCCCGTGTAGCTTATCTCCACTGTAAGCAACTAAACAGCATTGATTTTTGTTATCTCTATTGATTAGTCGAGTGAAGGTTTCAGAGTATATTTCCAGTGGCAGTTTCGTTTCGTAAAACCTCAAATATTCTCCCCAGATAAACTGCCATTGATCCCTGTCTTGCTCTTCTAGTGGTCTAATATTGAATCTTTTAGTCATCGTTTGGCCTGTTTTTCTGAAGTATTTTATCTATCATACACCAGAATAAACATCCAAGCTTTTTTGAGAAAGTCTTTGCAATGGCAAAGTTATTCAGCTGCTACTCGTTGGGGATCTGCGAGCTCCACTATATCAATCATTATAGAATTTAGCTCAAAGTCTTTTGGAGTGTAAACTTTAGACACGCCCATTGCTTTAAGTGCAGTGGCGTCTTCGTCAGGGATTATTCCTCCAACTACTAATGGAATATGGTTCAAATTCGCTTTTGACAGCCTTTCTAGTGTTTCTTTTACTAACGGTATGTGGCTTCCAGATAGAATAGATAGCCCAATAACATGTGGTTGTGTTTCTAGAACTGCATCAACCAGTTGCTCTGGCGTTAGGCGAATTCCCTGATATTCTATTTCCATTCCACAATCTCTGGCACGAAAAGCAATTTGTTCGGCACCGTTTGAATGCCCATCGAGACCAGGCTTTCCCATAAGAAACTTTAATCTTCGTCCTAGTTTGTCAGATACTAAGTCTACAGCCGAACGTATTTCATCCAAGCCTTCAGTTTTGTTTGATTTCGATTTTGACAGGCCAGTAGGTCCGCGGTATTCACCATATAC
>LULJ01001010.1_pt1 | contig 13547 bp, 16 predicted proteins | sample 728171 | NCBI WGS metagenome assembly LULJ01 (sample SAMN03860292, study PRJNA289734) | marine metagenome | biome: seawater column; feature: ocean; material: water; isolation source: Red Sea water column Station 169 - depth 25m | place: Saudi Arabia: Red Sea | collected 2011-10-15 | depth 25 m
CTTTTCTATCAAGCAAAGTATCTGCAATAACGATATCGGTTAATCTTGGGTTTGCAAGCTCAAGTGCGTGAAGGGATTTTAATGATATTCCAAGCACATCCACTCCATTGTCTAAAGCTGTATCGGAAATAATTTTCATTAGACCAACATTTCCTCCTCCAAAAACCACATTAATGCCTTTTTTTGCAATTGCCTCAGCAACAGATTTAGCTGCTTTAGCGTACTCAGGATTTTTGCCCTCATGAGCACCACAGAATATTGATATGTTTTTCATAAATTTTTTAAGTCTTAAAATTAAAAGTTACCGGTCCTCTATTAGTTAAAGATATTTCCATAAAAGCTCCAAATTTACCCTCTTGAACATTTGGAAATGAATTCTTAAACTCACATACAAATTCATCATACAGTAATTTAGCATCATCAGGATTTGCCGCTCTATGAAAGCTTGGTTTATTTCCTTTGTTAGTTATGGCGGCCAAAGTAAATTGACTAACTATTAATACCTCTTCAGAAGAATCCTTTAAAGCTGAGGTCGTTATACCTTTTGGTCCATCCAACATTCTAAAATTAAGAATTTTTGAAACCATGTCTATTATTGATTGCGAAGTATCATCTTGTTCAACGCAAACAAAAACAAGACACCCAGGACCAATAGAAGAAAAAATTTTCTCATCTACAAAAATTTCAGCCTGAGAAACTCTTTGAACTGTAGCTAACAAATTTTATCTATCTTCTAAGTCTTCTTCCCATTCACCTAAGGAAGCTAATTTATTCATTTCTGCTCTGTGAGAGAGCTCATCTTGAGAAATAAATACATTCTCTGACTTTCCTCCCCAAGCTTGTAACGCAGCTGCTTGAAGCGCTCTTCCGTATGAAAAACTCAATTTCCATGAGAACCCTCCGATTTTATTCATTGCATCTAAATGAGCTGTTGCAAGGACATCTGATTGGCCTCCAGATAAAAAAGTAATTCCTGGAAGATCAGCTGGAACATTTGCAATTAGACAATCAAGAGTTTTCTTTGCAACTTCATCAATGCCAGCCTGCACACTTGCATCCTTGCCAGACGTCACCATATTTGGCTTTAATAGAGTTCCTTTGATATTAACTCCTTTTTTATCTAAATGTTCAAAAAGAGACTTAAGTGAGCGTTCTGTTGCTTCATAACATTCATCAATCGAATGCTCTCCATCCATAAGTACTTCTGGTTCAACTATAGGAACCATTTCATTATCTTGAGCACATTTTGCATAATCTGCTAATGCCTCCATATTTGCATCTATGCATTTGTCTGTTGGAAGCCCATCTCCAATATTAATTACAGCTCTCCATTTAGTAAATTTAGCGCCCATAGATGAGTATTCTTTTAATCTTTCATCTAACCCATCTAATCCAACCGTAACAGTTTCTCCTAGACAGTCTTCAAGTGGTTGTAAGCCTTTGTCTACCTTAATGCCGGGAAGGGCGCCCTGATTTTTAATTACATCTCTTAACAAAGTTCCATCTTTAGCAGATTGCCTAATAGTTTCATCAAATAATATGACTCCACCAATATTATCTTTCATGCCTTTGGATCTAAAAAGAAGCTCTCTATAATCTCTTCTGTTTTCTTCAGTGGATTCAACACCAATTGAATCAAACCTTTTGCCGCATGTCGGATTGCTTTCATCTGCTGCAAGAATACCCTTGCCATCTGCAACAATAAATGCAGCAATATCTTCTATGTTATTAAGTGACATAATCTAACTCCCTATTTCTTTTGAATTTAATACTTCAATTGACGGCAAAACTTTACCTTCCATAAATTCTAAAAAGGCCCCTCCGCCAGTAGAACAATATGATACATCATCTGATTTAATATATTTATTAATTGCGGATAATGTTTCTCCTCCTCCAGCTATAGAAAAGGCTTCGGATGTTGCTATAGCTTTTGCAAGCTCTCTAGTACCCTCTTCAAAGTAGATATTCTCGAATACTCCCATAGGGCCATTCCATAAAATTGTTTTTGCACTATGAATCAAAGAGATGACTTCTTGATCCAAACAGGCATCTAGAATCATCTCACTTTCTAAAATGTCATGAATTGATTTTTTATTAACATTCTCTCCTTCAAATGTCTTTGATGTCACTACTCTTTTGGGCAAGATTATCTTCTTCTGATAAAGTATGTTTTTCGCCACATCTAACATTGAATCCTCTACTAATGATGTGCCTATATTTTTTCCTGAAGCTTTTAAAAAAGTATTTGCGATACCTCCTCCAACAATAATGTGGTCTGCTACATCACTTATATGCTTTATAAGTTCAAGCTTGGTTGACACTTTTGCTCCACCAATAACTGCTAAATATGGCCTATCATCTACATTTAATGCTTGTGAAAGAAAACTATTCTCTTTTTCCATTAATAGACCAGCGCATGCAATAGAAGCATGTTTAATTGCAGAATGTGTCGAAGCTTGCTTTCTATGTGCAGTACCAAATGCATCAAAAACATATATATGACCTAAACTTCCCAAGATGCTACCAAGCTCGTCAGAGTTATCTTTTTCACCCTTAAAAAATCTAATGTTTTCAAGAATCTGAACTCTTGATGCGCTATTAAATATTTTTTTAGAGTCAAGTTGATCAACAACCTCTACAGACTCATCAATAATTTCACTTAGGCATGCTGCTACCGGCTTTAAAGAAAATTTATCTTCGAAAACACTTTCAGTAGGCCTACCAAGATGACTTACTAATAGAATCTTTGCATTATTTTCTAGTGCATAATTAATTGTTGGTATGCATGCTGTGATTCTGGTTGTATCCAAAACCTTACAGCCTAATATAGGAACATTCATATCTACTCGAATAACGAGATTTTTGTTTTTAATTTCTAGTGAAGAAAGGTTAATCATTTATTAATGATTTTGCTGCATCAATAACATTTTCTTTGGTAAACCCAAAATGCTTTAGTAGCTCATTACCTGGAGCAGACTCGCCGAAACTTTCTATGCCTATTACCATGTCACCTCTATTTAAGATCTTGTACCAGGAGTTTGGGTGACTGCATTCAACAACTAAAATTGGTTTGTCAGGATCTATAATGCTATTTTGGAAATCTTCTTTTTGTTGCATGAAAATATCTAAAGAAGGCATTGATACAACGTTTGCCTTTATAGAGTCTGTTTTTAATTCATTTGCTGCATCTATTGCAAGCTGAACCTCACTCCCCGTAGCAACAATTGTTAGATGAGGATCTGGATTTGTTTCAAGCAAATATCCACCTTTTTGAATATTAGAAATCTGTTCAGTACTTCTTGATATTGGAGAGGTTCCTTGTCTGCTAAATATTAAGCATGTTGGTGTTGATTTAGAACTTACCGCCTCTTTCCATGCAACTGCAGTCTCAACCAAATCAGCCGGTCTCCAATTATTTAGATTTGGAGTAGACCTCAAAGTCACCATATGCTCTATTGGTTGGTGAGTTGGACCATCCTCACCAAGTGCAACTGAGTCATGGGTGTAAACAAATATATTTGGTAACCCCATAAGTGCAGAAAGCCTAACGGCATTTCTGGCATAATCTGTGAATACAAGGAAGGTTGCTCCATATGGTTTAATGCCACCGTGAAGAACCATTCCATTCATGATAGCTGACATTCCAAACTCTCTGACTCCATAATTTATATGATTTCCTGATGGGTTTTCGTTTGAAAAAGTTGAGCTTGATGCAGAAAAAGTATTATTGGAAGGCGTTAAGTCTGCTGAACCTCCTATTAATTCTGGCATTTCTTTTACAAAAAAGTCTAAGCAAGCTTTTGAAGCTTTTCTTGTAGCCATTGCACTATTATTTTTGTCACATTCAGCTAAAAAATTTTCAAAATCATTCTCAAAACTCTGAGGAAGATCTGCATTAATTCTTCTGTTTAATTCTTTTGACTTTTCTGGATATTTTTCTTCATATGAAGACATCAAATTATCCCAATCTAAATTTAAAGATGAGCCATGTTCAGTTGCATTCCAAAACTTATAAACATCCTCAGGCAATTCAAATGGCTCATATGTCCATCCCAAGGCCTCTCTAGTTTTGTTAATTTCTTCTTCTCCAAGAGGCGCTCCATGAACATCAGCTGTTCCTGATTTATTTGGAGAACCAAAACCGATTGTGGTTTTGCAAAAAATCATAGAGGGCTTATCAGATTCTTTCTTTGCCTCTTCTATAGCTTTTTCAATTTCTTCTACATTGTGACCATCAACACTTATTGTGTGCCATCCATAACTGTTAAATCTTTTAATTGAATCATCAGTAAACCAATGTTCTATCTCGCCATCAATTGAAATTCCGTTTTGATCATAAAAACATATTAATTTTCCAAGATTATGTGTGCCTGCAAATGAACACGCCTCATGAGAAACTCCTTCCATCAAACAGCCATCCCCAAGAAAAACATATGTATAGTGATCAATTGGTTTAATGTCCTCCTCATTAAATTCAGCTGCAAGTATTTTCTCTGAAATAGCCATACCAACAGCATTTGCAATGCCTTGCCCTAATGGGCCTGTTGTGGTTTCAACGCCAATACCAATATCGTATTCTGGATGTCCGGGAGTTTTTGATTTTAACTGTCTAAAATCTTTCAAATCATCAATAGATAAATCATAGCCAGTTAAATGAAGCAAACTATATAATAGCATTGACCCATGTCCATTTGATAAAACAAATCTATCCCTATTAAACCAACGCGGATTTGAGGGATTGTGCTTTAAATGCTTACTCCAAAGCGCTGTTGCAATCTCAGCCATACCCATTGGCATGCCTGGATGTCCAGAATTTGCTTTTTGAACAGCATCAACTGATAGGAATCTAAGGGCATTTATTGAGTTATTTTGTTGCAAATTTGTTTCCCCGTTCTGCTTTTAAGGATAATAATATTTTTAAACTCAAAAGCATAGAAAAAATTTGTTTTTTTGATATAAAATAGATTAATTGTGATCACAATCTTTTTTTTGACTTACAAAATCTAAAAAGAAATTCTTCACAGTATTTCGGGGAGAAAACTTATGAGTTATATATTTACATCAGAATCAGTTTCTGCAGGACATCCAGATAAAGTCTGTGATCAAATATCAGATGCTGTCTTGGATGCTTATCTAGCAGAAGATCCAGATAGCAGAGTTGCATGCGAAACAATGATAAAAAATAATATGGTTTATATCGCAGGCGAAATTACCTCATTAGGATCACCCGATTTAGAGCCGATTGTAAGACAAACAATTAATGATATTGGTTATAACACTGACGATTATGGATTTAATGGCGATACATGTGAATTTACAAACTTAGTTTTTGAGCAATCACCTGATATTTCTCAGGGGGTTACAGAAGGCGAAGGAGAAAATTTAGAACAAGGGGCTGGTGATCAAGGATTAATGTTTGGATATGCATGTACAGAAACAGAATCGCTTATGCCTTTACCTATTGATCTTTCTCATAGACTTGTAAAGAAACAAGCTGATGTTATGAAAAGTGGTGAGCTTCAATGGCTTCGACCAGACGCAAAGAGTCAAGTTAGTGCAATATATTCTGATGATGGAAAAACGATTGAGGGTTTATCGGCGATTGTTTTGTCTACTCAACATGATGAAGATGTAACTCAGGAAGAAATCAAAGAGCAGGTCATGGAAAAAATCATTAAGCCTATTGTTCCTAATGAATGGATACTTGATTCAACAAATATATATATAAATCCGACTGGGAAGTTTGTTATCGGTGGACCAGTCGGTGACTGTGGCCTAACTGGTAGAAAAATTATAGTAGATACCTATGGTGGAATGGCTAGACATGGTGGAGGAGCATTTTCTGGAAAAGACCCCTCAAAAGTCGATCGTTCAGCTGCATATGCAGCAAGATATGTAGCAAAAAATATAGTTGCTGCTGGTCTTGCTGATTATTGTGAAATTCAAGTTTCTTATGCAATTGGTGTTGCCAAGCCAACCTCAATAAATGTAAATACTTTTAATAGCGAAAAGATATCTAAAGAAGCAATCGAAAAAATTGTAGAAGATAACTTTGACTTAAGACCAAAAAGTCTTATAAACATGCTTGATTTAAAAAGACCTATCTATCTCCCAACTGCAGCTTATGGTCATTTTGGAAGAACTGACATAGATTTGTCATGGGAAAAAACAGATAAAGCTTCAGAAATTTCACAATAAAATTATAAGGAAATAAAATGGAAAATGATTATAAAGTAGCTGATATTAATTTAGCTGAATTTGGTAGACGAGAAATCTCTCTTGCTGAAAATGAAATGCCAGCACTAATGGCACTTAGAGAAAAATATAAGGATGAACAGCCCTTGGCTGGAGCTAAAATAATGGGTTGTATTCATATGACCATTCAGACTGCAGTATTGATGGAAACCCTTTTGGAGCTTGGCGCTGAACTAAGATGGTCTTCATGTAATATATTTTCAACTCAAGACCATGCCGCTGCTGCTATGGCTGCAAGAGGAGTTCCTGTTTTTGCATGGAAGGGTGAAACTGAAGAAGAATATGAATGGTGTATTGAACAAACTATTTGTAAAGATGGCAACCCATGGGATGCAAATATGATTCTCGATGACGGCAGTGACTTGACTGCTATGGTACATGAAAAATTTCCTGACATGTTAGAGACAATTCATGGTGTTTCCGAAGAAACCACTACAGGAGTTCATAGGCTAAAAGAGATGCTAGAGAAAGGTGAGCTTAAAATACCTGCAATAAATGTAAATGACTCTGTTACAAAAGCTAAAAACGATAATAAATACGGTTGTAGGCATAGTCTGAATGATGCTCTAAAAAGAGGGACTGACATGTTGTTATCTGGCAAGAAAGGTCTTGTTATTGGTTATGGTGATGTTGGAAAAGGATCGGCTGCCAGCTTAGCCCAAGAAGGAATGATAGTAAGAGTAGTCGAATCAGATCCCATATGCGCCATGCAAGCATGCATGGATGGCTTTTCAGTAGTTTCCTGTTATAAAGATGGGGTTGTTACTAGAGATCCTAAAGACATTAATATGGAAATTATGGGGGATACAGACCTAATAGTTACAACAACTGGTAATGTAAATGTATGTGATTCAGCAATGTTAAGCACTTTAAAAAATACTGCGGTAGTATGCAATATTGGACATTTTGATAATGAAATTGATACTGCTTTTATGAGAGAAAACTTCTATTGGGATGAAATTAAACCTCAAGTGCATAGAGTTTTTAGAGATACTCCTCCTGATGGGACACCAGATCTCTCAAGTAAAAACTATATCATACTGCTTGCAGAGGGAAGATTAGTAAAACCAAAAAAATTAGATGAAGAAGTAGCTAGTCTTATGGTCCAGGGTTTTGGTGGTACTGTTACTCAACTTACTAAAGAGCAAGCAGACTATATTAATGTTCCACAAGAGGGACCATTTAAGGAAGAAACTTATAAATACTAATTAGATTCACATTGTGAATTTTATTGCTAATAATATGTAGCATGGTTTTATTAAAAGCTCTTATTTACTCTAGTTTATTATTTCTATTGATAGGTTGTGGTGTAAAAGGCCCCATAATATTTTAAAAATTTTATTCTATGAATATTACTTTTGAAAAATGGCATGGTAATGGCAATGACTTTGTAATTGTAAATTCAATTGATAATGAAATTAAAATCAAGAAAAGCTTTGTAAAGAAAATATCAAATAGGAATACAGGCATTGGTTTTGATCAACTAATTCATATCTGCTTACCTACTAAATCTGATAAGCACTTTTTTATAAGATTTTACAACTCAGATGGGTCTGAGGCAGGAATGTGTCTAAATGGGATTAGATGTGGAGCAAAATATATATGGGACAACAGTCTTCATCCACTATCGCCCATTAAAATTCAAACTAAAACCAAAAATATTCTATGCTCACCCAAAAAAAAAGATGTCTATGCTCTTATTGAACAACCATCAGAGATGAGAGTATCACGCGAAATTGATAAAAAAATTGAAGTAATAGCTGGAAAAAAATTCTTTTTCTCAAATATAGGAAATAACCATCTGTGTATTGAAAAAGAATCCATAGAAAGGCTTAATTTAGATGATTTATATAAGAGCTTAGATGCAACATTAAAAAAGTTTGATATAAACCTTTCTATTTTTAAAAAAAATCAGGACGATATACAAATTAGGACATATGAAAATGGAGTCGGTGAAACACTGTCTTGTGGCTCAGCATCATTATGCGTAGCAACAAAATTTCTCAATCAAAATCAAAGTAAGTTAAAAGTTAGTTCAATGGGCGGCGAATTAAGATTCAAACTAGATAAAAATGGTATATTAATGTCAGGACCAGCAAGCTTTTCTTACAAAGGTGATATAAATGAATAAATTAGATCCAAAAGATGTTGAGTTGTTTTTATTAGAAAATTTGAATTTCTTTGAGACAAGAGAATCACTCGTTAGTGAGCTCAAATTTAAGCATGCAGCTGGATCTGCATCATCTTTGCTTGAAAGACAAGTTACAAAACTTAGAGACGAACATAAAAGCCTTATAAGCTTATTAAATACTTTCATTAAAACAGCATCTATTAATGAGGATTTATTCAATAAGTCAAAAGACCTCACGCTTAAAATCCTAGGTTCAAAAAATAAGAAGGAAATAATAAATACAGTTGAAAATGCATTTAAAAAAGAATTCAAAGTTGATAAACCAAAACTTGCCTTTTTTAAAAACGAAAAGTTAGATGAATTAGAGAATACAACTGGTCTATCTTTTCACAAGGGTGCAATTCATTGTGGGTCATTTTCATCAGAAAAAATGAACATTTTATTCAAAGATAAAAAGATTGAATCAATGGCAGTAACTGTTGTAATAGCTAAAAATGAAATTGGTCTTCTTATGCTAGGAAGCTATGACAGAACAAAATATCTGGGAGATGAGGATACAACATTCATAGAGTACATAAGAGATGTTCTAGAGAAAAAATTAGAAAAATGATCTATGAATGAATCTACATTTATTCTTAAAGATATAAATCAATATTTAGTTTTTATTTCTCAGGTTAAAAATTTATCTGAAAATACTACAAAATCTTATGAACGAGATTTAAGAAAATTAAGTGCGTTTATTAAAGAACTAAAAATTTCGAATTATTCTGATATCAGTCCTGAAATTTGCTCTGCATGGATTGGTAATCTTTATAATCAAAATAACAATCCGAAAAGTATTCAAAGGCATTTATCTTCAGCTAAAGGATTTTTTCGTTTTCTTAAGAAAAACAATTTAGTAGACTCTTCGCCTTTTGAATTAATAACTGCTCCAAAATCTCCAAATACTTTACCTGAAGTTTTATCACCTGAAAATGTTGAACAATTATTAAATTTTAAACCTGCCAATCTTATTGAGATAAGAGACTTGGCAATTGTAGAGCTAATGTATTCTTCAGGATTGAGAGTGTCAGAGACAGTAAATATTAATTTATCAGATTTTGAAGATAATATGAGCTTTCTAAGGGTTTTTGGTAAAGGCTCTAAAACAAGATTAGTTCCTTTAGGAAGATTTGCTATCAATGCCATTAAGAACTGGTTAGTTGAAAGAAAGAAAATTGTAACAAAAACAGAAGCTCTGTTTTTAAATTCTAAAGGAACTAGGCTTGGCGTTAGGAGCGTCCAAATAAGATTAAAAAAGATGGCTGTAAAACAAGGCCTTCCTCCGATTCATCCACATATGCTTAGGCATAGTTTTGCTACACATATGCTTGAATCTAGCGGTGACTTAAGAACTATTCAAGAATTGCTCGGTCACAGCTCCTTGTCCACAACACAAATATATACAAAATTAGACTATCAACATCTTGCTAAGATTTATGATCAAGCGCACCCAAGAGCAAAAAAATGAGTAAAAAAATTCGCATGATAACCTTTGATCTTGATGATACTTTATGGGATAACGTGCCAACTATCACTAAAGCAGAAATTGAAACTCGTAAATGGATTGAAAATAAGGTTGGCAAGATAGATTGGGGAGACCTGAATGACTTTCTTAATCAAAGAGAAGAACTAATAAAAGAAGATGAATCTATTAAATGGGATATAAGCAAACTTAGAAAAGAAATCTTTAGAAAAAAATTAGCTCACATAACTCCTGAAAAATATCGAAATAAGATTGTTGAGGATGCATTCACCGTATTTATTAGCAAACGTCATGAGGTTAAGCTGTTTGATGGAGTCGAAACAGCATTAAGACAATTGTCAAAAAATTTTGTACTTGGTGTTTTGACAAACGGAAATGCTGATATTTTTAGATTCGGTATTGGAAAATATTTTAGTTTTTCAGTGAGCTCTCTTGAGGCTAAAAATAGTAAACCAAACAGAGCGCATTTTGATAAAGCAATTAAAATTATGAGGGATATAAAAATAGATGAGATTCTTCATATCGGTGATCACCAAGTAAATGATATATTAGCTGCTTATGATCTTGGTATTGAATCATTGTGGTTTAATAATAATGAATCAATTTGGAATCAGAATTTTCCAAAACCAGATGAATTTAGCTCATGGAAGCGTTTACCTGAAATAATAAATAATAAATATGGATAATAAAGATTTATCAGAAGCTTTAAAGAAAATTCTTGAGAAAGAAATTAAAAAATTTGGAAGCCTCATACCTAAAGATATTATTGCTGATATTGAAAGCAAGATATCGCCACAAATAGAAAAAATGATTGAACAGGGTGGCTATGTAAAAAAATCCAAATATGAAAATCTAGAAAGAATTATTTCTGACCTTGAAGATAGACTCGATAAATTAGAAAAAAATTAAAGCTGGTTTAGATAATTATCAATTCTCTCAGAATTCATAACAAAAGAAGGTTTCAATTTCTGAGATGCTTCTTTAATCTCATTCATGTTAACTGCCTCACCAACTTGAATAACGCCGATCATTGCCATCATCACATGCGGATCACACTGATAAACATAAACGCCTTCTGTATCAAGAGTTACGCTTATGTCACTATTCATTTCTCCAGCCCATGATTTAGCGCCAACAGGAACCATACCTTCAATAGTCGCAGAATTATGTGACATATCTACTGCCTTAAAATGTATGGTATCTCCTTTAGAAACTTTAATAACAGCTGGCTCAAAAATCATTTGACCACCTTCGCCAGAATTTAACATTTTGATGGTATGCTCTGAACCTTCAGAAAGCTCAACTTTTGTTACTGCAACTGGTGCCGCAGCTGCTGTTTGATTTGCTTGAGCAGCAGTTCCACATTCTTGACCTTCGAGACATATTTTCACAGGAACAATAAGTCTATCCTTAACAGCATCTTCATACTTTTTACCATTAAATAAAAATACAAAACATAAAGGTAGGATTAATAGAAATATCTTATTTTTCATAGTTTTTAAGAGTTAGGTCTTTGGAGTTCAATTAAATAATCAACGATCTTAAGCATTTCATCATAAGATCTTTTTGGTTCGACAATATACTTTCCATCAACAACCACCATGGGAGTTGAATCAATCTTTAATTGTCTTGCATGTTTTGCATCACGATTTATTTTTTGTTTGATGGCCCATGAGTTTAAATATTTTTCTGTAACTTCAGGAGCAACTCCAAACTTTTCTAAGAAATTTTTAATTCTTTTCGGCGTTGCTAAAAAATCTCCCTCTTGATGAATGGTGACAAAAACTGCCGAATGAGTTGAAGGATCAAGTTTTAAAGCATCAATTGTGTAATAAAGCTGTGCATGTAATTGATGAGTGCTACTCCACGGGACAGGCATTTTAGAAAATTTAACATCATCACCCTGTTTTGAAGACCAATCATTTATAGCTGGCTCAAATGAATAACAACCTCCACATCCATACCAAAAAGATTCTACAACCTCTACTACTCCATCTTTCTTAACCGGAAGCGGATTTGCAACTATTCTATAATCTAAACCTACCTTGAATTGCGCATTAACTGAAATAGTAAAAACAGCAAGCATTAAAGTGATTAAATTAATTTTTTTCATTGATACAACCCATGCATGTAATTTGCTAAAGCATCTATTTCATTATCTGTAAGATTTTCTGCAATTGCCTGCATAACCAATGAAGATTCTCCAGCATTTCTTTCTTTTGATCTATAAGCTTTTAATGATAAAGTCAGATAACCGATTTGTTGTCCTGCAACCGAGGGATATCCAGCAAGACTGTTTCCCTCACCGTAAACGGAGTGGCAAGATGTACAAGCCGGTATCTGTTTTTTCATATTTCCAAATCTATAAAGCTGTGTTCCAAGGGCAAGTAGTTCTTCATCATTTTTAGCTTGTCCTACAGATGGATTATATTGTGCATAAAAAGCTGCAATGTCTAGAAGGTCTTCATCAGTTAAAGTTTGTAAATATGGAGTAACTGACATCATTAAAACATTCATTCTTTCTCCATCTCTAAAATATTTTAATTGCTCATACAAATATTTTTGATTTTGACCATTAAGTTTTGGCCAATCTGTGCTTATGCTATTGCCATCTGCGCCATGACACGCAGCACAGGATTCGACTAACTGCGATCCTTTAGTAGCATCACCAGAAATAAATGTTTCTGGCATTTTAATTTCTTTAGATTTATCATCAGCAGCATCCAACCCGATTGTTAGGCCAAAATAAACAAACAATATTAAAGAATACTTCATTGAAAATATAAATGTGTGTCTTATTGGTGTGTATTATAAACATAGGTTGATATGATATAAACGATTAAATGAAAAACCTTTTTAAAAAAACTGAGTTTGTTTTTGGTGTAACAAACTATAAAAATCTTCCCGAGGATGCTGGTTATGAAATTTTGCTTGCAGGAAGATCTAATGCCGGAAAATCAAGTGCTCTAAATGCGCTTACAGATAATCCAAAATTAGCCAGAATAAGCAAAACGCCTGGGAGAACGACTGAGATTAATTTTTTTAAAGTTAATGATGATTTGATGCTTCTTGATTTACCAGGATATGGATTTGCAAAATCTAGTAAAGCCAAAAAGAAAGATTGGGGCCCGCTATTAGGCGAGTACTTTCTAATAATTTTTATGGATATCAGACATCCTCTCAAAGAAAGTGATTGGGATATGATTCAACTTTGTAGAGATTTCAATGTTCCTTTTATCCCTGTACTCACTAAGAGCGATAAGTTATCAAATAATAAAATTACTAACACTGTTAAGCTTGTTAAAAACAAAGTTAATGAAGCAGATGCAATAGCTGTTTCATCAAAAGATATCACTGGTTTTGACAAGCTTTCGAAAGAAATACTAAACTTTATAGATTAATGCTTGAATATCAAAAACAAGATTGTGATTTAACGCTCCAAGAAGGTTTAGAGTGTTATTACAAATCTTTTCCTGAATCTACAGAAGTATTCATGGATACTCTGGAGTCTGGGACTTTGATGCGAGATCATGACTGTACACACGTAATTTTTGGTCTTGATATTTCTTTAGAGCAAGAAGCTATTTTGGATTCTTGGGTTCTATGGGGCAGCAAATGGAAGCTAAAGTATATACT
>LULJ01000360.1_pt1 | contig 13539 bp, 13 predicted proteins | sample 728171 | NCBI WGS metagenome assembly LULJ01 (sample SAMN03860292, study PRJNA289734) | marine metagenome | biome: seawater column; feature: ocean; material: water; isolation source: Red Sea water column Station 169 - depth 25m | place: Saudi Arabia: Red Sea | collected 2011-10-15 | depth 25 m
GAATATCGTCTTAATTCAAATAAAAATTTAGATACTTTGGAAGTGATACCAATTAAAATTAATCCCCCAAAATTTTATGCTAGAGAGGATCATGAGATTTTTAATCAAAATGAAATTTCTATTGAAAATATTTTTGATCATAATATTTATACAACTCTTCCACCTGCTTGGTTTCATAATTTTTATGAAAAGGAAGTAGGAGAAGACGTACCCTATTCTCATATAGTTGATAAAGTCTCTTTGGTTTCAGCTGACCAAAATCTACACTTGAGAATGGTTGAAAAAGGAGATGGCATAGGAATTTTTTATGAATTTGATTTACTTAACTCTAAGGAACAACTTAAGACTATTCCTATTAGAAACTATCCGGAAAAACTCAACGCAATGATCGCTATTAATAAAAAGTGGATAAAGCCACAAATAGCGAAGATCTTTTTAGAAATGGTCTCGGGTAGATTTAGTTAGCATTTCTTTCAAGAATGCTCTTGTTCTAAATCCTTCTTTATATCTTCATGGTCTCCCACCATTATATGATCATCACTTTTGATCACATACTTTTCTAATATTGGTATAAATAATAAGGGAATAATTCCTCCTACGACAATGCCTACAGTCATGGGTCTGATTGATGGATCAATTAGGGATGCTACTAAATCAGCAAGAACATGAGCGCTGGCAGCTCCAATAATGCCTGCAATGTATCCTTTAGAAAGAATCTTTAAAAATCTATTGATACTCCATCCTGTGTAATATCCAATAAGAATCAATGCAACGTGGACAAAGCCAAAGACAAATCCTCTGAGTGATAAATCTTCAAAAACCAATATATTATCTAATATACTTTCCATGCTTAACTTAATAGCTATCATAAAGTATTTTGATTCATGAAAATTATAAAAATTGATGATTATCAGTCTTGGTACATAGAGTCTGATGAGGAGGCAATAATTATTGACCCTTGGCTAGATAAAGTAATGCAACCTAAATCAAATCTCTTTATAAATCGTTCTAGAAATGAAAATGCTCTTATCACCGAAGAGATGATAACTAAAGTATCGTGTATCTTAATAAGTGCTCCTTTTGAAGATCATTTTCATGAAAAAAGCTTGAAGAGATTTGATCCCAGTACGTTTGTCTTAACCAGCAAACCTTCAGAAAAAAAATTAAGGAAACTGGGTTTTAATAATATTGAAGTGTTGAAAAATGGAACTCAAAAAAATATAGGTGATCTTACAATCAAAGCTCATGATGCTGGCTTTCCTTATAATTATCTTTGGACGTTTAGTTTCGAGATAATTCAAGGAGGTAAGGTTTTATATTTTGAAAGTCATGTTGATAAGCCCTCTCGTATCAAACAAAATAATTTAAAGGCTGATTGCGCTATTCTCACTACCGAAGAGGTTAAAATTCTTGGCTTACTGCCTCTTTCAAATTCCTCTGAAACTGCTCTAGAAATATTAAAAGAACTTGAATGTAAAAACATCATGATTCAAGGATCTGATCCAGCAGAAACAAAAGGCTTAATAAGTTATTTTCTAAAAATTGGTAAAGAAAACTTAGGAGTTTTTAAAAGTAACAATATAAATGTTTACAAAGATCCTGGATCCGAAGTAATCATATAAAAAAAACCCCAGTAAAAACTGGGGTTTTTTCTAAATCAAATGATTACGTTATGTGACCAGATGCTTTCTTAGCAGCAGCCCAAATTGCTAAACCAAATGCAGCTTTGTTAATCAAATCTGCTAGGTTATAAACAATGTTAAGAGCATCTTCATTTAAGCCATCTCCGAAGTAACCCCAAGCATAACCGATTGGGTAAATTGCCCAACCTACTGTAACAATCCATTTGATTGTATTAAATGCTTGTTGACTTGCTGCGTTTCCACTGCCAGCGTTTGCTTTTGCAGTTTCACCCATAAAGATTTCATAAATGATGTAAAGCCAAGCGATCATTCCAACGATCCACCATACAACGACATCTCCTAAACCAGCTTCTCCAATGAAACCACCAATCAACATCACTAATGATGCAATCAGAAGTTTCCAGAAAACTGCTGAGCTAATTGCTGTAACAGCCGCAATTATTAAATAAAACTCAATAATTTGAAGCGGAACAGTAATCAACCAATCGATGTATCTGAATACAGTCGGAGTTTCACCTGCGTAAATCCAAACACCTCTCATATATAAGTAGTGCCAGAAGGCAATACCAGTCACTAAACCAGCGACAGTAAGAGATGTCTTCCATTTAGCCGGAACGTCTGATCTTTCAACAAAAAAGAAGACAGTTGCAGCTAACATGATAGCGGTAGCTAACCAAAACGATATACCAACGTAATCGTCAACAGCTAATATTTCTCCCATAATTCACCTATTTAAATAAGTTAAAAATTTTATATACAAAATATAACAATTTGCATTCTGCCAAAATAATGCTTAAAAAGCTAGTTTAATGCTTTTGCCCACCTGCCAGATTTGAAACGCATTGTAAATAAGATACCTTTTGCCAAATAATCAGCAATTAAAGCTGAAAAAACTATCTCAACAGGCATTTTTAACAAAAGAAATATCGATGCAAGCACCAATCTGAAGAAAATCAAACCTATCATGGTTATTATTAAAGGTGATTTCGTGTCTCCTGCCCCTCTGAGAGCCCCACCAAGAGAAAACTCTATACCCATGAGCGGCTGTAATAGAGCAAAAATCCATAAAAATACAACTGTTAACCTTATTACTTCAGAATCATCTATAAAAAATCCTGAAACGGGTCTGGAAAATATTGCTATCACTAATCCGACAATAGTCATGGAGAATACGGTCAATCTAGCTGATTTCCAGCCGCTTCTTCTAGCTTCCTTGGGATTTTCAGCCCCTAAATATTGTCCGGTTAAAGTAGCACCAGCAATGGAGAAGCCATGACCAATCATAAAACTGATCATGAGTATATTGATAGCTACGTTATATGCCGCGATTGGCTCGTTTCCGTAGACCGAAATAATCCAAAAGTAGGCCAATAGGCCAAAATTGAAGACAACCGATTCTATTCCTGCAGGAACAGAAATTTCTATGAGATTTTTTAACCTTAAGAATGTATAGAATTTGAGTGTTGGCATTGGAATGATAAATCTATTACTAAACCATATGCATAAAGCTAAAACTGCCCCAATAGAAAATGAAATACCCCAAGCATATGCAGCCCCTACTACACCCATAGCCTCAAATCCAAACTGACCGTTCACTAAAGCAATTAGCAGAAAAACATTAATAACGTTAACGATAAGATTTATTATCAATGGAGTGATTACATCTCCAGCTGCTCTTAACGCAGCACCAACAATAAATAGGATTGCCAAGCCAGGAACAAAAGATAGTGATATTTGTAAATATTCCACGGCCAATTTCTGACTAAGCTCGTCAAGCCCAAAGGCTCCAATGATTTCATCTCCAGCAATAAAAAATATTAAAGTAGAAGTAACTCCAAAGATTATGGCAACTATGGTCGATAACAAAGTTACTTCGGCTGCCTCGATTGGTTTGTTTCCTCCAATTGCTCTTGCTACTAAAGCATGCGTGCCTGTAGCCGTCGCCATGAGAACTGCCTGTAAAAAAAAGAATATTCTTTGGCCTGTACCTACAGCAGCCATAGCTTCTGTACCCAAAGAACCAACAGCTTTTAGAGCAACTATACTGACGAAAGCAAACAGGATGTTATTTAGAATTGAAGGCCAAGCAAGACCCCAGACTGATAAAGTTTCTGGACTGGATGGAGAATCTACCAGTTCTTCATTTTCACTTTTATCTAAAGAATTCAAATTTTTATCCTTCTATCCATCTAGAAAGATAATCAGTTAAATCTTCCGGTTTTTTTGTTCTAGCAGTTGTCCAATCCTCAGTAAAAGGTGAATTAAGAACTCCCTCGTCTTGATCAATAACTAATACAGTTGGAACTCCATATAATTTTTCAATTCCAAATTTTTTTGGTATGTGTAGGTTTTTATCAAACCTTCCTACATCAATGTGCTGGACAACGTAGTTTTTTTCAATCACTTCCTTTACATTTTGACTTTTCAGCATACCGGCAAGAACTCTGCAATCCGGGCACCAATTACCTCCAAGAATTAACAATAATTTTTTATTTTCATTTAAAGAATCTAATGCATTCTTTAACAAAACATCTGCATCTGCAGAAATATCATAAGGTTTTGCCGGAACTTGAAGGGATTCGGGATTTCTTAAAAAGAAGGCAGTTATTCCATCAGGTGTAACAATCTCCAGGTTCTTTAATGGACTAATTTCAATTAACTTACCTCTTGGTCCATCAGTCAATAGGAATATATTTCCATTAGGATGCTGAAGAATGTTTCTAAACCTATGGTTTAACTCTTGAAATAAATTCTCTTCGGATGAGCTTATTCTATTATTGAACGAAATTTTGGAAACTTTCTTGGCTTTTAAGGATGAAATCATTAAAGAATTTTTCCATTCAGGAAAAGCATCGCCTGTGTAATAAATCATTCCAGAAGGTGCAATCGACGGTACCCAATATTTAACTGGCTGCTCCATGCCATCCATTTCTGTAAAAGGAGATATGATTGCCCCAGAATAGTCACGTCCGTAGGTAATGGCAGGCCAACCGTAATTTTTTCCTGGTTGAATAATATTTATCTCGTCACCACCAAAAGGCCCGTGCTCATGTTCAATAATTGTTCCATTTTTAAGTTGGATTAATCCTTGAGGATTTCTATGACCGTAAGAAAAGATATCTTCGAGGGATCCATCAACATTAACGAAAGGATTATCATTTGGCACAGACCCATCTTTATTGATTCTAATTAATTTTCCAAAGTGGTTATCAAGAAATTGAGCTTTCTCTCTGTGATCAAAGCCATCTCCGCTTGAAATTAGTAAAGTGCCGTCTCTAAGAAAAAGTATTTTTGCTCCATAATGAGCGCCAGTTCTTCTATTTGCCTTTGCTCTAAAAATTTCTTTAACGTTTTCTAGATTTTCTCCATTTAAAGAAGCTGAAGATACAGCCAAGGTATTGGTCCCATCACTAGGGTTCAAAGTTGTATACGAGAAAAAGATTGTTTTATCTTCTTTGAAATTTGGACTGACTTTAATTTCAGACAATCCTCCTTGATTTCTAAAGTGAATCTTTGGAAGGCCTTTAATATCCTGCACCTCTCCAGAAGATAAGTTTAAAAGTTTAAGATTTCCAACTTTCTCTGTAATTAATATCTTATTTTCAGAAATCAAATCCATACCCCAGGGCTGATTTAAACCATCCAATAATGTATTTGAGGAGTAATCTAATTGTTGAGAATAAATACCAAAACTAGATGAAAGAAAAATTAAAAGAATAAAATTTTTGAGCATAATGCGGATTGATAATAGAATGCGATTTTCTCACAGAAAAGTTCTAAACAGTGAAAATCTTATTTAAAAATTTTTCCTTATATCTGTTGGCAACGTTAATACTGACTTTGCTTATTGTTCCTATTACTTCCTTCTCAAACCTTATTTGGTTAAATTCCATGAATATGCCCATAGGTATAAAAATAGTTTTTGAAGTCTTACTTTCAGATTTCATCAATTTAGGAGCTATTTTATTTCTAATTCTTATGATTCCAGTAGGTCTTAGTCTCATCATCTCTAGATATACTTCGAGATTGCCTGCTATATCTGATTTTGCTCGATACTTTATTATTTCAGCTCTTACTATGTGGCTTGTCTTGATCGGAACTGTTGAGCTGCTCTATGAGACGGAGGTAATTGCTGGAAATAGAACTAGCATCGGTACGTTTCTCCATGTTATGGCTGGAGGGCTATCTGGTGGAATTTTCTATAAATTAAGATATAAAATGTTTGCATGAGAAATAAATTTGTTATTCGCCTGATGTCTCTAATCCCTTGTATTTTGCTTGGCTTGGTTAGTTACCAATGGTTTACAGATCCAGCAACCACTGCATTAGGATTTGGAATTGATTATGAAGCCATGTCGAATCATGGACAAAATTCACTTTTTAGAGACTTTACAGCTTTTTTTGCTGCATCCTCTCTGTTTTGTCTTTTTGCATTCTTTACTTTTAGATCATCTTGGCTCTTAGCTGCTGGATTAATTTACCTGTTTGCCTTAGGTTTTAATGTTTATCACGTTATGTACTTAGGAGGCGAAGTTCAAACTCAATTATTTGTAGAGGTTGTTTTATCCGTTTGGATTTTAGGTACCGCCCTACTGATGAGAAGTGCAGCAAACAGTAAGCCAGTTGTTAAAGAAGCTACAGCTGATACTGAATAGAAAAAGTAAAAGTTCTCCCTGTTGGATCATGAAGCCTGGTATCAAAACTAAAATCAGGAGCGTCAAATAATTTTGGTGCAGGCTCGTTTGTCAAATTTATAATTCCAAACTTTAAGTCTATAGTTCCGTCCTTTAAGTTTATTGGTCTCGTGATTGATAAGTCATGAATTAGAAAAGAACTTACTTTATTTGTATAACCCAAGGATATCGCGTAATCACTTAGCTGCCTTTCATTCGTATATCCAGATAAAAATCTCGAAGTCCAACTAAGTAAAAATTCTCTATATTCCCAATCAAGAAAGAGATTAATTTTATTTTTAGGAAGCGAGTGTATGTGGGCATCGTAATTAAATTTACCTACTCTATTAATTAATTTTTCGTCATCTCTATGATTATCGTGATCTTCTGTATCATTATTATGTTCATGATGCTCAGGAGTTAAAAAAGAAAAGAGCGTTGTGGATGTTATTTTCAAATTTAAAGAACCAAAATCATACAAGTCAAATAAAGAGTTAAATTCAAAGTCCATTCCAGAGATAATTGATTTTTCTTCGTTCACATATGAAGCGATGACTCCAATAATTTCTCCTGAAGAGTTCCTAGTAATTTTTGAACTATTTGGATTATTTAAAACTATAGCTTGAGCACTTTCAGCTTCAATTCGATCTTTATAGTTAATTTCAAAAAAATCAAAGCTTAATGAATACCCTTCCCTAGGATAAAAGATAAAACCAAGGTTGGAATTAATAGATTTAGCGGGTTTTAATGCAGGATTTCCTGTTTGACCCTGCCTAACAAAAACACTTCCATTAACGTCTCTTACACTACCCAGAACTATATCTGATCCAAACATCTGAGACATCGAAGGCATAGTGAAAGAAGTGCCTGTAGAGAACCTTAAAGAAAAAATATCATTAGGTTGGAACCTCAATGATATTTTCGGATCCAATGAATTTTCATTCTTAAAATCCTCATATCTCAAGGCTGCTCTTATATCTAAAGTTTGCGAGATAGACTTATTGAGTTCCCCAAATAAAGCAGCCTTTGATCTTGATTTATTAACATCTGTTCCACCCCCAAGAAAAAAAAGGTCTGCTTGTTTTGTAATTTGCCCTTCTTTATCAACTTCTATTCTTCCTAAATCATTGTATTTAATATCTAAAGTATCTCTTGCTATCTGGAATCCAGCAGAAAAATCAAAATCATTAAATTTTGTTAAATATATTCCATCAATTGAACTCAAGGATCCTTTCTTTTTTGCTACAAGGTTCCCACTAACGTATTGAACTAACTCATCCTCGTTAGTGTCGCTGAACAAATTCCAAGATAGGTTTTTTTTCTCTCCCCCTCTGCCAGCAAGAGCCTCTAGAAATCTTGAATTAATTATGTCTGGTCTTACAGCAAGATTACTATGAGCGCTATGAGTAATTGATATATCTAAGTAATCATTATCAGAAAAAGAAAATTTCATAGAATCAGTCACATGGTACTGAAAAATATCTTTTGTTGAAAAAGGCGAAGGATAATTTGAACCAAGAGGTCTTCCTCGCCATTTAATTTCATTTTTAAAAGGACTGCCTCCTTCGCCAGGAAAAATATTCCTTATTAGAAAAGGAAGTGCTGGATAGGAAGGAGACTGGGGGTTATCTAGAACGTTTACTTTTGCATAGATAATATTGAGGTCGTTAGAAATGAGATAAGAATCTCTAACAGAAGTATTTAAATTGAAATAAGCTTTATGATGTCTTTCTTTATTTATGATATTAAATCTTTCTCCATATGCAAATTTACAAAATCCGCCTAGCAAGATTCCACCGTTATTCTCGCAATTAGGATCAGGGATTTTTTCTCCTTTTTCGTAGGTGCCTTGATAAGGTCCAGATGAAATCTCTTCTTTTTCAGTAGTAATAAAAGTCTTTCCAAATGTACTGATTGATAAGTCGGCGATTCCATCAATTTGTCTCGCAGATAACGGAGACCTATAAAAACTTTCTAATCCAAAAACAAGTTTGTTTTTGTCGTTTTTGAAACCATATAATAAACCTACTTTATTATCGTTTTGTTTATGAGACTCAGTGATCTGATGATCCGATCTGAGCAAGAATCCCTCAAAATCCTTTTGAGTTAAAACATTTACCACTCCAGCAACAGCATCTGATCCATAAATAGATGTAGCTCCTTCTTTGAGGATTTCAATCGATTTTATTGCAATCTCAGGAATGATGTTTGCATCAATATACCCTTCTCCCTCGTGAGATGGTGTTCCTGCGAAAGTTTGTCTTTTTGTATTGATCATTAACAGTGTTGAAGCGTGATCAAGGCCCCTTAGTGTGATTGCTGACATTCCTTGATCTTCTCCATCCATTGAATTTGTTTGAAAATGCGATCCAGATATAGAAGGAACATATCTAGAAATTTCAGATAAAGACATCGTATTAAATTTGAGATAATCGTCTCTAGAGAAGGTTTCTATTGGACTTAATTCATTATCGGTATTTTTTATATATGAACCAGTCACAACTATTTCCTCTTCAGCAGACAAAAAGACTGAAAAAAATAGCAAAGAGTAAAATAAGAATTTCACTTGTTTAGTTAAAATTAAATTATTGGTTTGATTTTATAGATTTATTAACCAAATCTTTTGGGTCAGGAATGTCAGAAAATCTGTCAAATGAATCACTGAACATATTTTCTGGTGAAACCGATTCATGTTTTGCACTATCGTCATAAGGATCTGAGTAAAATCCGAGGACATACCCACCTTTAGAATAACCTATAAGCGACCTAAGCTCTGGACTAAGACCTTTAGCTATTTCTGGTGGACAGGACAAGTATTGATTTTCTTCTTGTCTTATCCAGTTCACAGCGTAATGTAGAAAAACTCCTGTTCTAATTTCATCTTGAGTAATATTCTCGCCGCCGCCGTGCAAGACCGTGCCTGTATAAATGAGCACCGAACCAGCTTCCATTTCGGCGTATGCTATTTCATCTGGATTAGGAAGTCGGTCTTTATCCCATTTATGAGAACCGGGCACAATCTGAGTGGCCCCGTTTTCTTTAGTAAATTTAGATGCAGCCCAAATAGTACTGAACAAGGGTTCGACTTTTCTTGGAAGATAGCCACCCCATATACCTCTATCTCTGTGGAGAATTTGAGGAGACTCACCAGGGCCAATGCTTACAGCTGAAGTAAAGTGTAATTGCAATCCATCACAGTAAGGTTGAAGAAAATTCTTTGCTGATTCATTGATGAGAGGATCTAGAGCTAATTCTCTGCATTTTTCAGATCGAGCAATCAAAGCACCGATTCTTTTTGTCTTAAATCCTGTAAATTCATCTCGGCCAAAATTATCATGAGATAAAAAAGGATCCAACTCGTTATTTAAAGCTTCCAAAAAATCTGAATCAAGAACGTTGTCGATAATAACACCTGCATCGTCATGCAAAACCTCAATTATGTTATCCGCTGACGTATCCGATGATAAGTACTTTAAATCTGCCATACAAAAGATTCTACCTGATAATGTTTAAATAAAAAGGGAGGTTAAAAAACCTCCCTTTAATTCATAACCTTATGTTATGCAGCAGTCTCAACACCGCGGTAAATGCCAGGTGTTTTAGACGACTTTTTGACAACGTTTGCGTCGTGCTTAGTTCCTCTGTAGTTTAAAGCAGAAGCCTTATTAGACTTTGACTTAACATCAGCAGAAACTTCAACGCCTCTATAGTAAGTAGTCATATCGTTCCTCCAGTTTTCGTTTCAAACGTACATATACCAATCGGTATACACCCTTATCAACGCGTTCCTTCGGTAGATATTCGGTCTCGTTCCCAATTTCTTGGTACTTGCTTACCTTTCTTTAAGATCAAAGAAAGAGGTTTTCCTATCTCCCTACTTCCGTTTAGTAAATTTAATGAAAAATACTAAATGAACGTGATTTAATTATACCATTTTTTTTAAAAAACAAATAAAAACAGGCGAGATAAAATCTCGCCTGTTTGCGGGAGGAAAATAAACTTAGTCGAACTCTGGGTAAGCCTCTACTCCAATTTCAGTGGAATCAAGACCTGCCGCCTGTTCTTCATCAGTAGCTCTTATTGATAAGAACATATTGATGACGTAGATAACTATTAAACTAGCTATATAAGTGAATCCTGCGATAGCAACTACACCGTAGAACTGCCATAGGAATGAGGCATCTGAAGTAAATGGTACAACCATTACTCCATAAATACCTACGATTCCGTGAGCAGAAATAGCACCAACTGGATCATCTATTTTTAAGCGTTTCTCAAAGAATAGAATTGAGAAATAGACAATAACACCACCGATAGCACCGATGATAACTGCCTCACCACCAGTAGGTGCGCTTGGACCTGCAGTGATGGCTACCAAACCAGCAATGGCTCCGTTGATGGCCATGGTGACATCCATTTTGCCAGTTGCAAAAAGACTTGTGAGTAATGCAGCAACTACACCACCTGCTGCGGCCATATTTGTGTTCATGAATACTTGGCTCACTGCTATTGCACTTGCTTCGTCACTAATGATTAATTCAGATCCACCGTTGAATCCAAACCAACCTAACCAAAGTATCCATGCTCCTAATGCAGCGATTGGAATGTTTGAACCAGGCATAGCATTTACTGAACCATCCATAGCATACTTTCCATTTCTGGGACCGAGGACCGTGACTAAAGCTAAAGCTGCAGCTGCTCCACATAAGTGAACTGTTCCTGAACCAGCGTAGTCTGAATAACCACCAGAACTCAAGAAACCACCGCCCCAATTCCAGTAACCTTGAATAGGGTAAATGAAACCAGTAAGAATCACTGCGAACAAGAAGAATGGTAAAAGTTTCATTCTCCCAGCTACGGCTCCTGAAACAATTGACATAGCTGTCGCAACAAAGACTACTTGGAAAAAGAAGTCAGCTTGTTGGGAATAGTCCATTCCATATTCCATTCCAATTTCTTCAATAGGAAGAGCTGTTGATAGACCCCATGAAGATCCAATACCTGGAATAACTCCATCTATTAATGAGGATCCGGGATACATTAAAATAAATCCGCATGCTAGATACATGATGCAAGCAATTGAATATAAACCTAAATTTTTTGTTACGATTTCTGATACGTCTTTCTTTTGAACCAATCCAGCTTCCAACATCGTGAAACCAGCAGCCATCCACATAACTAGGGCACCGGCCATAATTGCGTAAAAGGTATCTACCGCAAATTTTATTTCATCCATTAAAATCTCCTTAAATTAAATAGCTTTTGAGCCTGTCTCACCAGTTCTAATTCTTACAACATCAGTGAGTTCAGTTATAAAAATTTTTCCATCGCCAATCTTACCCGTACCTGCAGCATTTCTTACAGCTTCAATGATTGAAGAAGTATCTCCATCATCACAAGCTACTTGAAACATTACTTTTGGATTTGTATCTGCTCGATACTCAGTTCCCCGGTAAGTTTCAGACTGACCTTTTTGTGACCCATAACCTGAAGCTTCTATAATTGTTGCACCACCTATACCCGAAGAATGCAAAGCTTCCTTTACTAATTCAGTTTTTGATGGTTTCACAATCAAAGTAAGTAACTTCATAAGAGCTCAACAACTAAGCATTAGTAATGTTAAGGAAATAATATAGGTAGATTGAACTAAATTAGTGCATCAGCATTGCTTATAAAATAAGCGTTTTAGATAGAATTTAAGGCTTTGCCTTATAATAGATCAACATTCTTAGTGGCGTCCCCTAGGGGATTCGAACCCCTGTTGCCGAGATGAAAACCCGGTGTCCTAACCACTAGACGAAGGGGACTTAACAGGTGAGCGATTTTAACACGCTTTAGTTATTTGTTAAGTCGATCTTCAAGCTTAGACAAAATTCCTCTAAGGATACCTATTTCAAGTTTATCTAATTGCATTCTCTTTATTAATCTAGTTAATCGTGCAGGAACTTGTTTTGGATTTTGGTGATCATAAAAATCTAACAACTCCAGAATTAACTCAATATGTTCCATCAACTTTTCCTTTTGCATACTTGTAGCTAATTCAACCTCTCTTGCTTGGATGGAAGGATCTGATAGAGATTCTTTGTGTATTTCATAAGCAACTATTTGAACTGCATGAGATAAATTTAAAGAGCTATCTTCCGTTGTAGGAATCTGGAGATGAAAATCACACTTTCCAAGGTCTTCATTGTCTAAACCAACAGCTTCGTTGCCAAAAACTATCGATACTTTTTCTGTTCTAACCAAAGATTCATTAATGACTTTTCCTAAGTCATTTATCTCCATCATTGGCCATGGCATGGATCTTGATCTTGCACTTGTTCCAATAACCAAGTTGGATGTATTTATTGCATCAATTAAATTATTATAAATCTTTGCTTTATCTAAAACTTTTTTTCCTGATTTAGCTCTTGCATCAGATTCTTTACTTGGAAACTCCTTAGGATTTACTAACGATAAGTTAAGGATTCCCATCGAGTTCATTGCTCTAGCGCATGCACCTATGTTCCCAGGATGAGAAGTATCTACGAGAACAAAATTTAAATTTTGAAATATTTTCATAATAAATATAGCTATCTAATTATGATCCATCATCCTCTGTTACACTAGCACCCCTTATGGAGCCTAAAGTAAACATCGCAATTAAAGCTGCTCGTCTTGCTGCTAAGGAAATACACTACTTTTATAAAAGAAGAGAAAAGCTGACTATATCCGAGAAAGCTCCAGTTGATTTTGTAACTCAGGTTGATAAGAAAGTTGAGACAATTCTTGTTGATACGATAAGAGAGTCATTTCCTGATCATTCTTTTCAAGGAGAGGAACTTGGCTTTATTGGAAATTCTAAAGCTGAGTGTAAATGGATAATTGATCCGCTTGATGGGACTACAAACTTTATTCATGGATTTCCATATTTTTCTATTTCTATAGCTTGTTATATGAACGGAAAACCTGAACATGCAATTATTGTAGATGTTTCTAGAAATGATGAGTTCACTGCTAGTAAAGGCAAAGGAGCCTATCTCAATCAAACCAGAATAAGAGTAAGCAAAATAAAAGGCTTAAGAGGATCCCTTCTCTCCTCATCGTCTCATTTAGATGGAGATAATGAACCTAAATTGGATCAATTGATTGCAATGAGAAATTTATATTCAAACGGTTTAACTATCAGGAGAACTGGATCAACTGCACTAGATCTTGCTTACGTGGCGGCTGGATATCTAGAT
>LULJ01001563.1_pt1 | contig 13437 bp, 16 predicted proteins | sample 728171 | NCBI WGS metagenome assembly LULJ01 (sample SAMN03860292, study PRJNA289734) | marine metagenome | biome: seawater column; feature: ocean; material: water; isolation source: Red Sea water column Station 169 - depth 25m | place: Saudi Arabia: Red Sea | collected 2011-10-15 | depth 25 m
ATCCTGCACTTCCATCGTGTTCGAGCCCGGCGACTCGACCCAGACCAGCTTGACCGTTTCGTCGATGAGATCGGCGATGCCGGCGCCGATCAGCGGGTCGTAGACGCCGTAGTCGATGCCGCGCGGCTTCAGGTACTCCTCGCAGAAGCTGCGCACCGCCGCCTCGGCCTGCGCCAGCGACGCATCGTCCGGATTGCGCAGGTCGAGCGTGAGGATGGAGTGTGGACCCTTGCCTCCGAAAGCGGCGAGCAATTCCGCGCCGCCACGCTCGTCAATGCGGCGGGGGCTTGGGCCGATCGGCTGGCCGAAGCGATCGACCGGTTGCAGGGCGTGGTCGATTGGCGGGTCGAGGCGGTCGAGCGCCGCTGGGCGGGCCTCAGAAGCTTCGCGCCCGACCGGCGGCCGGTCTATGGCTACGATCCGCGCGTCGAGGGCTTCGCCTGGTTCGCGGGGCAGGGCGGGTTCGGCATTCAGACCGCGCCCGCTGCCGTTCGCCTCGCATCGCAGCTCCTGCTCGGGCTGGAGCGGGATGCGATGACCCGTTCTCTGGATGCGAGCCTCTACGCGCCGGAACGCTTCGGCTAGCGCCTTTCAGCCGCCCTGAAAGGTTTCGGCCGCGTCGCTCGCCAAGCGGTCCACGCGTTCGTTTTCGGCATGGCCCGAATGGCCCTTCACCCAATGCCATTCGACCCGCTGCCGGTCCAGTTCATGCCAGAGATCGGCGTTTCGCACCGGCTTCTTGCTGGCATTGATCCAGCCGCGCTTCTTCCAGCCGTGGACCCACTTGGTGATCCCGTCGATGAGGTATTTGCTGTCGGTATAAAGATCGACCTCGCACGGTTCGATCAGCGCTTCCAGCCCACGGATCGCGGCGGTCATTTCCATGCGGTTGTTGGTGGTATCGGGCTCGCCCCCCGACATTTCCTTTTCGTGTGGGCCGAGCCGCAGCAGCGCGCCCCAGCCTCCGGGGCCGGGATTGCCCTTGCAGGCGCCATCGGTGAACAGGTCTACGCGTTTCATCTTCGGGGCTCTTAGCGCGCTCTCGCCCTCAGGCGAAAGCCTCTTGGCCAAGATCGCGATAGGTGTTCCATCGCCGCACGAAGTCCATCGGATCCTTGCGGATGACGAGTGCGCCCGCAGGCGTTTCGATCCAGTCCTGCGCGCGGCTGGCGACGAAGCGCAGGCAGGCGCCTTCGGCCAGCAGGGGAAGCGCATCGCGCTCACGCGGTCCGAGCGGGCGCACCGATTCGTACCCGCCGACGAGCGCATGGCCCAGCGCGGCATCGAAGCGGCTTCCGTCCTTGGAAAAGCACCAGGCGGCGTGCGTCACGGCGAGATCGTAAGCCATCGTATCGTGGCAGGCGAAATAGAAGTCGATCAGGCCGCTGACCCGGTCGCCCAGCATCAGGACGTTGTCGGGAAAGAGATCGGAATGGATGATGGATCGCGGGAGATCGCTCGGCCAGGCTTCCGCTACGGCGCGGGCGCGGGGCAGCACTTCGGGCAGGTCGGGGTCGATCTGCGCGAGCGCGGCGCTACCGCACGATTCCAGCGTGGCGGAGTTTTCTTGTGGCCCCAGATCGTTGACGCGCGAGCCGGGAAAAGCCTGCGCCGCGGCATGCATTCGCGCCAGGGCCACGCCGACGGCGCGGGCCTGAGCGGCGCTGGGCGCGGTGGGCGAAACGCCGGGCAGAAATTCGATCAGCGCCACCGCCTTGCCCTCGACCATACGGAAGCTTGCGCCCTCGCCGTCGTGAATGGTGCGCGGTACCGGGCAGTCGGCGGCGGAAAGATGATCGAGCAGGTCGAGGAAGAAGGGCAGGTCCGCCGTTTCGATGCGGCGTTCGTACATGGTGAGGATGAAGCGCGCGCTTTGCGCGGAGTCCTTCCTCGGGCCGCCATCCTTACCCGAGGTCTCGATCAGCCAATTGCTGTTGGACACACCCTCGGCGATGCCTTTGGCCGACACCAGATCGCCGACATCGTAGGCGGCGATAAGCTCCGCCAGCCGCTCGGTGCCGAGATCGGTATAGACCGCCATGCGTCCGCCGCCGCCTGCTCAGTCGAGCAATTGCCGGGGCAGCTTGAAGACCATCTTTTCTTCGGCGGCCATGATCGTGGTCTCTTCCACCGTGCGCCATTCGCCGAGCCTGTCGACCACTTCGCGCACCAGCAGTTCGGGCGCGGAGGCGCCGGCCGTGAGCCCCAGCGTCCCGACGCCTTCGAGCCATTCCGGATCGATATCCGATGCGCGCTGGATCAGGTAGGCATCCGTCCCCAACCGCTCGGCCACTTCGACCAGCCGCAGCGAGTTCGACGAATTGGGCGCGCCGATCACCAGCACCAGATCGCTGCCCGGCGCGATTTTCTTGACTGCGGCCTGGCGATTGGACGTGGCATAGCAGATGTCTTCCGCCTTGGGGCCGGAGATATCGGGGAAACGCCGTTCCAGCGCGGCGATCACATCCGCCGTATCGTCGACCGACAAGGTGGTCTGGGTGAGATAGGCCAGCTCGGTCCCGGCGGGAAAATCGAGCTTCGCGACATCGTCCACCGTTTCGACCAGCGTCATCTGCCCGTCTTCGACCTGGCCCATCGTGCCGATCACTTCGGGGTGGCCTTCGTGACCGATGAAGATGATGTGCCGATCCTTTTCGATCTGGCGTTCGGCCTGGCGGTGCACCTTGCTGACCAGCGGGCAGGTGGCGTCGACATACAGCATTTCGCGCCGATCGGCTTCGGCGGGCACGGATTTGGGCACGCCATGCGCGCTGAACACCACCGGTGCACCATCGGGCACCTCGTCCAGTTCCTCGACGAAGACCGCGCCCTTTTCGCGTAGCGCATCGACCACGTAGCGATTGTGGACGATTTCGTGCCGGACATAGACGGGCGCGCCGTATTTCTCGAGCGCGCGCTCCACGATCTCGATCGCGCGATCGACTCCGGCGCAGAATCCGCGCGGGGCGGCGATCAGCAACGCCAGCGGCGGCTTGTCCTGTGAGTCGGGCGAAGATGCGGAGAGGGGGCTTGGGTGCAAGGGGGCGTTCATAACCCGACCCCTAGCGCTTTGTGCGCGCCCTCGCTAGGGGAAGCGCTTTCTCGCGGGCTCCGGTCCGCTGCCTTCGTATTGACCCAATTTGCCAGGGACGTTCCAGCTCATGACCTCGCGATCCAGCCTGTTCTCGATCCTCGCTCTCGGTATCGCTCTTGCGGGCTGCCGTTCGGAAGGCGAGCTGGTGCTCGACCAGGGCGTCGGCATCACGGCGGGGCGCACCGCCTGCCCCGCAGTGGGCGTGCCCGATTTTACCGGCGACATCACCACCTTCCGCAGCCCGAATTCGCGCCTCGCCAGCGATATCGACGTGACCGCCGCGATCACCAATGTCCGCTCGACCTGCAATGAAAGCGGCGACCGGGTCTATAGCGAGGCAAGCTTCGACGTGGTCGCCCGCCGGACCGATACGAGCGCGGCGCGCCAGGTTACGCTGCCCTATTTCAGCACCGTCCTTCGCGGCGGCAGCGCCATCGTGACCAAGCGGGTCGGCAGCGTGACGCTGAATTTCCCGGCAGGCGCGGAGCGCGCGCAGGCCAGCGCGAAGGCCGGGGCCTTCGTCGATCGTTCGGAAGCCACTCTGCCCGACGATATCCGCCGTCAGATCACGCGCCGCCGCAAGCCGGGCGACCCCGACGCCGCGCTCGACCCGCTGGCCGATCCGGCGGTGCGCGCGGCAGTGCAGCGCGCCACGTTCGAATTGCTGATCGGCTTCCAGCTGACCGAACAGCAACTGGCCTACAACGCTACGCGCTGAGCCGATCGGGGCCTCGCGCTCCGGCCATTCGACACGCGACACTGGTTGCCGCGCGGGCACCGCGCGGCCATGGACGATTCTATGACCGACACGACGACTCTCTACGCCCATTTCGCCGCGCGGATCGATGCGGTGCTCGACGCGCTCGAAATGGAAGGCTCGCTGCCCCCGGAAACCGACCGCTCCAACGTCGCGGTAGAGCCGCCGCGCGATCCTGCGCATGGCGATCTCGCCACCAATGCCGCCATGGTCCTCGCCAAGCAGGCCAAGAGCAATCCGCGCGCGTTGGCCGAGAAGATCGTTTCACACCTTGAGCGCGATCCCGACGTGGTGTCGCTCGACATCGCGGGGCCGGGGTTCATCAATCTGCGCATCGAACCCGACGCCTGGCGGCGCGAGATCGCCGCGATCGCGGAGATGGGCGATGCCTATGGCCGCTCGGCGATGGGCGGCGGCAAGCGCGTGAACGTCGAGTACGTCTCCGCCAATCCGACCGGGCCGATGCATATGGGCCATTGCCGGGGCGCGGTGGTGGGCGATGCGCTGTGCGGCCTGCTGGAATTCGCAGGCCACACGGTCACGCGCGAATATTACGTCAATGATGCGGGCGGCCAGGTCGACGTGCTCGCCCGTTCCGCGCACCATCGTTATCGCGAGGCTCTGGGGCAAGATGCTGGCGAACTTGCCGAAGGGCTCTATCCCGGCGATTACCTGATCCCGGTCGGCAAGGAGCTGGCCGAGGAATTCGGCGATCGCTATGCCGATGCGCCCGAAAGCGAATGGCTCGCTCTGTTCCGCACCCGCGCCGTGGCGGCAATGATGGGAATGATCCGCGCCGATCTCGCCCTGCTCGGCATCCATCACGACCTGTTCTCGTCCGAAGCGGAACTGCAGGCCGCGAAAAAGCCCGAAAAAGCCGAAGCATGGCTGCGCGCGCGCGACCTCGTCTATGACGGCGTGCTCGAAGCGCCCAAGGGCAAGGCGCCGCCCGAAGATTGGGAGCCGGTCGAACTGCCGCTGTTCCGCTCGACCCAATTCGGAGACGACCAGGACCGGCCGATCAAGAAATCGGACGGCAAATGGACCTATTTCGGCGCCGACCTCGCCTATCACTTCCAGAAGGCGGAACAGGCCGATGCGCTGATCGACATCTGGGGCGCGGACCACGCGGGCACCGTCAAGCGGATCAAGGCCGCCGTCGCCGCGCTGACGCAAGGGGCGGGGCGCAGCGTGCCGTTCGACGTCAAGCTGGTGCAGATGGTCAAGCTGTTGCGCGACGGCGAGCCGGTGAAGATGTCCAAGCGCTCAGGCACTTTCGTGACCTTGGCCGAAGTGGTCGAGGAGGTCGGCAAGGATGTCGTGCGCTTCACCATGCTGACCCGCAAGCCCGACGCGCAGATGGAATTCGACTTCGCCAAGGTGGTCGAAGCGTCGAAGGACAATCCGGTCTTCTACGTTCAATACGCCCACGCCCGCATCCATTCGACGCTGCGCAAGGCGAAGGAACAGGGCATCATACCCTCGGGCGAGCATCTCGACCGATTGGGCGAGGCGGAGCTGGCCTTGGTGCGCGAGGCGGCGCAATTCCCCCGCGTGGTGGAATCCGCCGCGATCGCGCGCGAGCCGCATCGCATCGCCTTCTATCTCGGCGATCTGGCCGCCGCCTTCCACAGTTTCTGGAACGCGGGGAACGACGATCCCTCGCTCCGCATGATCCAGTCCGAAAACGAGACGTTGAGCGCGGCGCGGCTTTTCCTTGCGGTGCAGATCGGGCAGGTAATCCGCAACGGGCTGGCGATCCTGGGGGTCGAAGCCGTCGAGGAAATGTGAGGGATTTGAACGGTGATGCAGGGCGCGGAGGGCACTAACGACAGCCGGACGCTCGATTTCGGCGATGGGGACGAAAGCCTCCCCTGGCTCGAATCGGGCGAGGAAGAGACGCAGACCGGTTTCGACACCACGCGGCTGATCGGAATCGCGCTGCTGATGGTGGTCGCGCTGGGTGTGATCGTGGGCGCGATCTGGTGGTTCACCAACTCCACCGCCGCAGGCGGGCCAGAGCCGGACGGATCGCTGGTGGAGGCGCCGGACGAGCCCTATCGCAGCCGACCCGAAGATGCCGGCGGCAAGACCTTCGCCGGAACGGGCGACACCAGCTTCGCAGTCGGCGAAGGCCAGACGCGGGAAGGCCGCCTGGCCAACGAGCCAGCGCCTGCGATTACGCCCACTCCTACCGAGACCGCTGCGAGCGAGCCTGCGCCCGCCGAAACGCCCGCGCCGCGATCCAACGCCCTGCCGCGCGGCACGGCGGTGCAGGTCGGCGCCTATTCTAATCGGGCGGATGCGGAAGAAGGGTGGCGCACCTTGCAGCGGCAGACCGACGCGCTGTCGGGCGTCGATTATCGCATCGTCGAAGGTGCGTCGCCTCTGCAACGCGCTTCAGTCCGACGGACTGCCCTGCCAAGTCAAATAGGGCCAAGTCAAATAGGGCTAAGTCAAATAGCTGAGGGGCAGGCGCGGCCTGTCCACACCGATGCTTCTGATGATGCTTGCGGCAGGGGGGCAAAGCTGCGATTCTTCAGGCTATGACACCTGCCATATTCGGTATCGCCGGTCCGCGCCTGTCCGCTGAAGAGCGCGCTTTCTTCAAGGATTGCGATCCTGTCGGCTACATCCTGTTCGCGCGCAATTGCGTCGACCGGGACCAGATGCGCGCGCTGACCGACGAGCTGAAGGCGATCCACGGGCGCGAGCAGACCTTCATCTCGATCGACCAGGAAGGGGGCCGTGTCGCGCGTATGAAGCCGCCCGAATGGAACCGCTACCCGGCTGGCCAGGCCTTTGCCGAACTGTACCAGATCGCGCCCGCCAGCGCGATCGAGGCGGTCCGTTTGAACGCCGAAGCGATCGCGCGCGAATTGTCCGAAGTGGGCGTCACGGTCGATTTCCACGCCCCTCAAGCACATGCCCGGCCATGGCCGCGCCACCGTGGACAGCCACAAGGAAATGCCGGTGGTCCATGCGAGCGAAGCGGAGCTTGAAGAGGACATCGCGCCCTTCCGCGCGCTTTCAAGCCATCCGCTCGGCATGACCGGCCATCTGATGTTTCCCGCCTGGGATGGCGAGCATCCCGCCACCCAGTCGCCGACGATCATCGAAGATGTGATCCGCGGCGCGATCGGCTTCGACGGCCTGTTGCTGACCGACGATATCGACATGGAAGCGCTCGAAGGCAGTGTACCCGAACGCTCGGAACGCGCGCTGGCCGCAGGGTGCGACGTGACACTCAATTGCTGGGCGAAGATGCCGGACATGGAGGGCATCGCCACGCGCAATCCCGATCTGAGCGATCCGGCCCGCGCGCGGTTCGATCGGGTCATGGATGCGATCGGTCCGATGCCGGAAGGGTTCGAGACCTCCGACCTGATCGCCCGTCGCGATGCCTTCTTCGCCGCCGCGCAGGACGCCGCGTGAGCGATACGCTCTCTCTCTTCGGCGATAATGCGGAGGAGCAGCGGGCATCCGATGGGCAGGAAATCGCCGACGAGAGGGCCAACGACCGGTTAGGCACCGACGAAGCGCTCTATCTCGAACTGGACGGGTGGGAAGGGCCGCTCGATCTCCTGCTGGATCTCGCACGCCGCCAGAAGGTCGATCTGCGGTCGATCTCGATCCTCTCGCTCGTCGATCAATATCTCACCTATATCGACGAGGCGGAGGCGCTGAAGCTGGAGCTGGCGGCCGATTATCTCGTGATGGCGGCATGGCTCGCCTATCTCAAATCCGCGCTTCTGCTGCCAAAGGACGAACAGGAAGAGCCGTCTGCCGAAGAACTGGCGCTGAAACTGCAATTGCGGCTCCAGCGCCTAGGCGCGATGCGCGAGGCGGCGGCGCGGTTGATGGCGCGCGACCGTATCGGGCGCGACGTCTTTCTGCGCGGAAGGCCGGAGGGGCTTGAGATCGCGCACAAGACGCGCTGGCGCTGCGACCAGTTCGCGCTGATCGAGGCTTATGGCCGGGTCAAGGCGCGCACTGCGCCTGCCGTTCACATGGTGCGCGAGCGTCCGGTGATGACGCTCGACTGGATGCGGCTGGAACAATTCCTCCCGCCCCATGCCGAACCGCGCTTGCGCAAATCCGCGCTCGCCTCCAGCTTCGTCGCAGCGCTCGAACTGGCGCGACTGGGCAGGGCGGAGCTGGCGCAGGACGAGGTCTTCGGACCCCTGCGTTTGCGCAGGGTCGCACGATGAGCACCGATCTGGAGCGCGCGCTCGAAGCGGCTCTGTTCGCGGCGGACGAGCCGATGAGTGCCGAATCGCTTGCCGGCTTCCTGCGCGATGCGCCGCTCGGCGAGGTCGAGGAGGCGCTGCGCGCGCTGGCGGAGCATTACGAGCGGCGCGGTATCCATCTGGTCGAGCGGGCCGGACGCTGGCATTTCGAGACCGCGCCCGATCTGGCGCATTTCCTCAGGCGGGAGCGCGAACAGGTCCGCAAGCTCAGCCGCGCGGCGACCGAGGTGCTGGCGATCGTCGCCTATCACGAACCGGTGAGCCGGGCCGAAGTGGAATCGATTCGCGGCGTGCAGACATCGTCCGGCACGCTCGATGTGCTGATGGAGGAGGGCTGGGTCCGTATCGCCGGACGCCGCGAAGCGCCGGGCCGACCCACGATCTATGCGACGACGCCTGCCTTTCTGGACCATTTCGGGCTCTCCAGCCGCCGCGATCTTCCCGGCCTTGCGGAACTGCGCGCCGCCGGACTGCTCGACCCGGTGGAGGAGGCATACGAGGACCTTATGGGCGAAGGGAGCGATCCCGATCGCGAGGATGCAGACGAGGTCTGACACCGAAACATGCGGTCCTGTGCGCGATCCGCTGGCTTAATCGCACGCGGGCCCCTATATCGGAGGGACAGCTAGCAAAAGGTACTCAAATGTCGCTCGGTCCATGGCAGCTCATCATTATCGCTCTCGTCATTCTCGTCCTGTTCGGACGGGGCAAGATTTCCGAAATGATGGGTGATTTCGGCAAGGGTATCAAAAGCTTCAAGCAGGGCATGAACGAGGAGGACGGTGCGTCCGAACGCCGCGATTCGCCCCGGATCGAAGGCCCCGCGCATGATGCGAAGCCCGCCTCCGAAACGGTGAGGGACGAGCAGGCGCACACGCCTTCGGACCGCACCTGATCCGCAACGGCGGGCGGACCCGTAAATGTTCGATATCGGAGCCGCCGAGCTTCTGGTGATCGTCATCACTGCGATTGTGGTGATCGGCCCCAAAGAGATGCCGCGCGCCTTGAGGACCGCCGGGCGCTGGATCGGCAAGATGCGGCGCATGTCCAATCACTTCCGCACCGGGCTCGACGCCATGATCCGCGAAGCGGAAATGGAAGAGGCCGAAAAGGAATGGCGCGAGCGCAATCGCGAGATCATGGCGCGTTCGGGCGGCGAGACGTTCGGAAGCGATCCGGTAGAACCGGCAATGGAGCCGCTTCCCGGCCCGGCGCCGGAACCCGTTGCGAACGAAGCCGACGCTCGGGCCGAAGCGGCGATCGAGCGCGCTAAGCCCAAAGCGTCTGGCGAAGCGGCCGGTGAGCCCGAACGTTCTTCGTCGAGCTGAAAGTGGCTCTGTTCGCAGGCTTCTGCCTCAGCTTCCCGATCATCGCCAACCAACTCTGGGCCTTCGTCGCCCCGGGGCTGTATGCGCGCGAGAAGAAGGCATTTCTGCCATTCATTTTGGCCACCCCGCTGCTGTTCGCTTGCGGCGCGTCGCTCGCCTATTTCGTCGTCATGCCGACTGCGTTCGAATGGTTTCTCGGCTTCGAGGGCGAAGCGGGCGGAATGGCGATCCAGGCGTTGCCGACAGCGAACGAATATCTCGGCCTGGTGATGCAGTTCATCCTCGCCTTCGGGATCAGCTTTCTTCTGCCCGTCCTGCTCCTGCTGCTGCACCGCGCAGGCATCGTGTCGCGCGAGCAATTGGTGGGCGCGCGGCGATACATCATCGTGCTCGTGATCGCGCTTTCGGCGGTCATCACGCCGCCGGACCCCGGATCGCAACTCTTGCTGGCCATACCCTTGCTGTTGCTGTTCGAGGGATCGCTTATCCTGATGCGCCTTGCGGATCGGAAGACAGGCGGCGAGGAAGACGCGAAGGACGAGAGCGGCGATGCGTCCAAGGGCAGTACCGAGAGCCTCTGAAACCGGCTGATCGGCCGACGTTTGGTAATGCGGCTTTATCTGAACCGCGGTCCATTCGTCCGTCTCAGGTTGCAGGCCGCGCGATTGGCTTGAGCGCGCAATCCGATCACCCGGTCGAGCGCGCCTTTTGGATCTTCGAAATCCTCGACCGAAGGGATGGGCTGAACGCGCTTCGGTCCTGCCCCCGACGACAGAACGCCCGACAGTGATAGACCAAAAAAAACGGGGCCGATCGGCCCCGCTTTCTTAATCGGAATGATCAGTCCGCTTACGGGCTGACGGCATCGTCGTCGCCATCGTCGGCAGCGATCACAACCGCGGTGATGATGGCGGCAGCGGCCAGAACGCCGATGACCACACCGACGCCGCCGGCGAGTTCGGATTCACCTTCGACCGGAGCAGCGCTGCGCTCGGCAGCGAAAAAGCGACAATTTAAGTATTATGGGCTGACGGGATCATCATCTTCCGAAAGGAAAACGATCGCTGCGGCTACTGCGGCAATCCCGGCGAGAAAAACGATCGGCGATTGTCCGCCGATTGCGCTTTCCCCTTCGATCGGCGCGTGACCGCGCGTTTCGGCCTGGGCGAGCACAGGAGACAGGGCGATCGCCCCAACTGCACCGACCAAACAAATCTTGCGAAGCATCGATATCCCCTTTTTGGATCGGACCAGCCCCAGATCGGGTCAGGCCGCTCCCAAACACGAACAATCTCACCATAGGCGCAACCGAGCCCGTGCGGCCCGATCGCGTGCATGGACCTAGACGAGGGTTGGTTTAGCTGAGGTTAACGCGATCCGGAACCCCGACCGACCGACGCCGTAGACAAAGACTCATTCGGCATCCTTTGCATAGACCCGGCGCCCGCCCACCCAGGTTTCGAGCACCATGGTGTCGCGGATCTGTTCTGGCGTGGCCAGCAAAGGATCGCGATCCACCAGCACGAAATCGGCCCGTTCGCCGACCACCAGCTTGCCGAATCGCCCTTCGCCGAACCCGGCATAGGATCCATTCGCGGTAAAGGCGGTGAGCGCCTGTTCGCGGCTGACCGCTTCCTGCGGCCGCCAGCCGCCGAAGGGTTGTCCGTTCACATCGGTGCGCGTGAAGGCAGCGGCGAGTCCGGCGAAGGGATCGGGCGATTCGACCGGCGCATCCGAACCGAAAGCCAGCATTGCGCCCGTCGCGGCGATCGTCTTCCAGGCATAGGCGCCGTCCAGCCGGTTCGGGCCGAGGCGCGCTTCGGCCATCGTGCGATCGCTGGTCTGGTGGACCGGCTGCATCGAGGCAATCACTTTGGCCGACGCGAATTTCGGGATATCGACCGGATCGACGATCTGCGCATGTTCGATCCGCCAGCGCCGATCGCCCGAAAAGCTGTCGGAAATATCGGCGACGGCATTCAGCGCTTCGGCATTGGCGGCGGTCCCGATCGCGTGGACGGCGATCTGGAACTGGCCGCTGGCGGCGCGTACCATAACGTTGCGCAATTGCGCCGGGCTCATCAACGGCAGGCCGGTATTGCCCGGATCGTCGGCATAGGGCTGCTTCAGCCAGGCCCCACGCGAACCGAGCGCCCCGTCGAGATAGAGCTTGATGCCGTTGAGCCGCAATTTGTCGTCGTACAGCCATTGCGTCGGGCGCGGACCGGCGATGGCTTCCATCGTATCGGCATCGGTCGCGTAGGACATGATGCGCAATGTCAGCCGCCCGCCATCGCCCGCGCGGCGGAAGGTGTGCCAATCGTCCATGCTGGTGCCCATGTCGGCGGCGGCGGTAATCCCCATCGAATGCAGCAGTTCCTGCGCGCGCAAGAGAGCCATATCGCGCTCGGCGGGGCGCGGGGCGGGGACCACGCGCTGGACCAGCGCTTCGGCGGCATCAACGAACACGCCTGATGGCTTGCGCGAACCGGGCAGGCGCTCGATCCGGCCACCTTCCGGATCGGCGGTGGCCGCGCTTACGCCTGCCGCTTCGAGCGCCAGCGTATTGCCCCAGGCGGCATGGCCGTCCACCCGGCTCAGCCAGACGGGCCGATCGGACACCGCACTGTCGAGTTCCGCAGCGGTCGGGAAGCGACCGAGGCCCCATTTCTCCTGATTCCAGCCGCGCCCCAAAATCCACGGACGGGCGGGATTTTCGGCTGCGAATCGACGGATCTTGTCGAGTGCTTCTTCCAGCGAATTGGTATCCGACAGGTCCAGCGTGAGCTGCGCGATGCCGAGCTGCATCACGTGAAGATGCGCGTCGACCAGGCCCGGCAGCATGACGCGACCTTCCCCGTCGAGCAGATAATCGACGTCGCGCGGGCGATTGTCGTTCCGGTCGTAAACCGCCTTCACGCGCCCGCCGTCGTCGATCAGCAGCGCGGTAAAACGGTCGATATTGCCGTCCTCGTCGATCCGCACGCCGTCGACATTCTCGATCAGCTGATCGGCGAGAGCGGGCGTTGCGGTGAGTGCGGTCGCGAGCGCGCAGGCGCTGGCGAGGAACAGGCGGCGGGCGGTCTTTATGGATGTCATGGGGTGACGGGTTATCGGGGAAGGGCGCCTTGCGGAAGGGCTAAGCGCGAAGCCATCCGGCATTTTTGCGCGATTGCGCCGATTGGCCGCGCGCCGTAGGGCACCGGCCATGAGCCAGCAGCAGGACAGCACCGCAATTTCCGAGAAGGCGACCGCTCTTCTCACCATCGATCACGTGCGCGCCGCCGCCGGGCGTATCGCGGGGCAGATCGTGGAAACGCCGATGCTGCATTCGCAGACGCTGTCCAAGATCACGGGCGCCGATATCTGGCTCAAGTTCGAGAATCTGCAATTCACCGCCGCCTACAAGGAGCGCGGCGCTCTGAACGCGCTGTTGCAATTGCCGGAAGAGCAACGTTCGCGCGGCGTGATTGCGGCATCTGCCGGCAATCACAGCCAGGGCCTGTCCTATCACGGGACGCGATTGGGCGTGCCGGTCACGATCGTGATGCCAACGACCACGCCGACCGTCAAAGTGATGCAGACCGAGAGCGTGGGCGGCAAGGTCGAGCAATATGGCGAGACCTTCGACGAGGCCTATGCCCATGCCCGCAAGCTTGAAAGCGAGCGCGGGCTGACTTTCGTCCACCCCTTCGACCATCCGCATGTCGCGGCAGGACAGGGAACGGTGGCGCTGGAGATGCTGGAGGGCGAACAGGGCGGCGAGGTTGACCGCCTGCGTGCCGACATCTTCTGGACCGGCAGGCGCTGGCGGGAGGCGGGCGAAGCCTATGAGCGCATCCTCGACGAGAGCTGGCGCGGCAGCACGCCCCTCAGCGATGGCCAGCGTGCCGACGTGATGCGCGCGGCCGTGTCCTATGTGATGGCGGGCGAGGGTCTGTCGCTCGACCGGCTGCGCAGCAAATACGCGCAGAAAATGGCGCAGAGCGTCGATGCGCGCACCTTCGC
>LULJ01001298.1_pt1 | contig 13346 bp, 11 predicted proteins | sample 728171 | NCBI WGS metagenome assembly LULJ01 (sample SAMN03860292, study PRJNA289734) | marine metagenome | biome: seawater column; feature: ocean; material: water; isolation source: Red Sea water column Station 169 - depth 25m | place: Saudi Arabia: Red Sea | collected 2011-10-15 | depth 25 m
TCACATGCATTAAAGGCCCTCCTTGTGAGCCGGGAAAGAGTGCTGAATTTAATTTTTTGTGAATATCCTCATTTTCTTTAGCAAGGATAAGTCCACCTCTAGGGCCTACAAGGGTCTTATGAGTTGTGGTTGTAACAACATCTGCATAAGGTACTGGTGATGGATAAATACCTGCAGCCACTAATCCAGACACATGTGACATATCTGCCAATAAATATGCCCCAACCGAATCAGCTATTTCCCTGAACCTATCCCATTTAATAATTCCAGAAAATGCACTAAACCCAGAGATAATAACTTTGGGTTTATGTTCCTCAGCCAAAGCTTGCACCTCATCGTAATTGATATCTCCACTTTCATCCAAACCATAGCTGAATGACTCATAAATTTTTCCAGAAAAATTTACTTTAGCGCCATGCGTTAAATGACCCCCTTGATCAAGACTCATTCCTAGCACTTTATCTCCTGCGTTACATAAAGCTAAGAAAACTGCTGCATTAGCACTTGCCCCTGAATGAGGTTGTACATTGGCATAATCAGCTCCAAATAATTCTTTAGCTCTATCAATAGCAAGCTGTTCTGCCACATCAACAAATTCACATCCTCCGTAGTATCTTTTGCCAGGATATCCTTCAGCATATTTATTTGTAAGAACTGAACCTTGGGCTTCTAAGACTCTTGGCGAAGTATAATTTTCAGAGGCAATAAGTTCTATGTGTTCTTCTTGACGTTTTTTTTCATTTTGCAAAGAACTCCAAAGTTCTTCATCAAAAGATTGGATAGACAAATTTTCTGTATACATACAGGAATTATAACTTCTACAGCATATTTTCTAAGCTTTATTGGTTATAACCTTCTTCTTTCTTTTTGGAAATAATTCGGTACACATGAAACATATGGTTCCATCGCACCCTCTGGCAGTGCAGAATTGTCTTCCATATAAAATAATTTGTATGTGCAATTTTCCCCAAAGTGATTTATCAAAGAGATTTTTCAAATCTTTTTCAGTTTGGACTACGGATTTTCCATTTGTTAGATCCCACCTTTGCGCCAATCTATGAATATGAGTATCTACAGGAAATGTTTCTATTCCAAAAGCTTGATTTAGAACCACAGATGCAGTCTTGTGCCCAACTCCTGGAAGATCTTCTAATGCCTTTATATCTTTTGGAACTTTAGAGTTGTGCTGATCTATTAATATTTTTGAGGTTTCAACTATCGCCTTAGTTTTTTTGGGTGCAAGACCGCAACTTTTAATGTAGTTGTATATCTTGTCATGGCCAAGAGAGAGCATTTCTTCTGGGGAAGAAGCTACTTTAAAAAGTTCTTTAGTTACGATATTTACCCTTTCATCAGTGCATTGAGCGCTTAACAAGACGGCAATCAGAAGAGTAAATGAATTTTTATGGTTTAAAGGAACTTTAGGATTGGGGTACATTTCTTGCAACCTATTAGCAATAAAAACAGCTCTTTGTTTTCTATTCATAAATTTGCAGGAAGAATTACTTATACTTTCTTAAAAACTAGATTAGTATATGCTTTCGTCAAATAAAAATAAGTAAAATTTATATTTGTTTTATTTTACGGTTCAATTAATTTAAGGAGAATTTATGAGAAACGTAGTAATCGTTGATAGTGTAAGGACTGGTTTAGCAAAGTCCTTCAGAGGGGGGTTCAACCAAACAAGAGCTGACAATATGACTGCTCACTTAGTGAATGCGCTTTTAGAAAGAAATCCATCACTCAAACCTGAAATGGTAGAAGATATGATTTTAGGATGTGGAGCGCCTGAAGGTGCCCAAGGTCATAACATAGCAAGAAATGTCGCAGTATTATCAAATCTTCCAATTGAAGTTGGTGGAACAACAGTTAACAGATACTGTTCATCAGGTCTACAAACCGTTGCAATGGCTTCCAATCAAGTTGCCAGTGGTTTTTCAGACTGCATCATGGCAGGAGGAGTAGAATCAATAAGTACTACTCAAGGCCAAACTAACATGCATATGTATGTAAACGAAAAGTTAGCTGAAGACGTGCCAGGAATTTATCATGCCATGGGTCAGACAGCAGAGTGCGTAGCCAAAAGATACAACGTCACTAGAGAAGCTCAAGATGAGTACGCTTTATCCAGTCAGCAAAGAACCGCTGCAGCTCAGGAAGCTGGGTATTACGATGATGAAATTATACCAATGGATACAGTGATGAAACTAGTCAACAAGGAAACTGGTGAAGAGAAAGATGTTGAAATTACTGTAGACAAGGATGATTGCAACAGACCAGAAACTACCATTGAAGGTCTTTCATCTTTGAAGCCCGTTTTTGATCCTGAAAACGGTTCTGTTACTGCTGGTAATTCCTCCCAGTTATCTGATGGTGCATCTGTTACTTTAGTCATGAGCGAGGATAAAGCTAAGGAACTTGGCTTGGAACCTAAACTCTACTTTAGAGGGTTTACCGTAGTAGGTTGTCAACCAGATGAGATGGGAATTGGCCCAGTTTATTCAATACCTAAGCTATTGAAATCAGCAAATTTATCTATCGAAGATATTGATTTATGGGAACTTAATGAAGCTTTTGCCTCTCAAGTAGTATATATAAGAGATACACTTGGATTACCTACTGAAAAACTCAACGTAAATGGTGGTTCTATCTCTATTGGTCACCCCTTTGGAATGACTGGTTCTAGACAGGTAGGACATGTCGCTAGGGAGTTAAACAGACGAGGTGGCAAATACGGTATTGTCACTATGTGTGTTGGTGGCGGAATGGGTGCTACTGGTCTATTTGAAGCCTACAATTCTTAATAAAAAAGTTAAATTCGTCTATCTGTAAATGTCACAGATAGACGAATTTTTTTTAATTGAAAAATATTTTAAAAATATTGGATCAAAATTTTTATCTAAAAATAATTTTATTCTAGGTCCCGGTGATGATTCAGCTGTTTTCAAGAGCACCAATAATCTTTGTTACTCGGTTGATCAAAATTATGAAGGAATTCATTTTCCTAAATCTTTACCTCCCGAATTTATAGCAACAAGATCAGTGCTTCGTTCTTTTAGCGACATATCGGCTATGGGAGCTAGACCTCTTTGGTTTAGTGTTGCTCTAGCATGTGATTTTGATGAGAAATTCATAAATGACTTCTCAAGGGGCTTAAATAAAGTATCAAACTTATTAAGGGTTCCTTTAATTGGTGGCGATTTAATAAAAACAAGTCAGAAGTCTGTGACTGTCTCGGTATCTGGAGAAACAAAGAAAAACAGTCATCTTTCGAGATCTGGCGCCAAACATAATCAAAATATTTATCTAACTGGAGAATTGGGACTTGCCAGAAAAGGTTTAGAGGAAATTAAAAAAAATTGTAATAAAAATATTTACAGAAATAAAAATGTCAAAAGATTTATTTTTCCTGAGCTGAGATTAGAAATCTCTAATTCAATTTCAAAGTTTGCTTCATCATGCATTGATGTTTCAGATGGATTTATTGCAGATTTGGAGAAAATTCTAATTTCCAGTAATCAAGGAGCAGTAATCAATCTAGATAAGATTCCTAGAATTGATAATTCATCTCTTGAAGATTTTACATTTGGTGATGACCTCGAATTAATTTTCACTGCTGATAAAAAATATCATAAGAAAATCACGAAACTTTCTGATAACTCCGGAATTAACATTTCCTTGCTTGGACAAACTAAAAAAAATACTCGAATTAAATATCTTCTCAATAATGACGAAGTACTATTTCCAAGAAAGAAGGGTTGGAACCATGGAAAAAAATAATTTTCCTAATACAAAGAACATATTCCACTTAATTGCTATAGGTTTTGGTTCAGGACTAATTAGAATTGCTCCAGGAACTTGGGGGTCCACTCTCGCCTTAATTTTATTTATTGTTGCAGAGGCTTTTATCGATGATCTCTTACATCTATTTTTTTTCATCACTTCCTTGTTAATAATATTTTTGATTTCATGCATAGTTGCTTCTAGAGACGCAGATATAAAGGATGACTCAAGAATAGTTTCTGATGAAATGGGCGGAATGCTGCTCACCTTATTCATGGTGAGTATGATTTCAGATGGAATCTTTTTTTATCTTATAGGTTTTGCACTTTTTAGAGCTTTTGACATAGCCAAGCCCTGGCCTATTTCTTATGTAGACCAAAATTTAAAAAATGGATTTGGAGTTTTTTTAGATGATCTAATTGCAGGATTTTTGAGTTTTCTTGTGTTTTTTTGTTTTTATTTATTTCTTACTTAATCTCTCTTTAATTTTCTTCACTATTTTATCCTTGTCTAATTGATAGTCTTTTCTCTGTTCAGATATCCCTCCGATTGATGGGAAATGATCAGAAATTCCAAAATTAATTGTTTTAACTTTGATATTTTCTTCTGCAATAAATTCATTGATGGCTGAACCGGCGCCCCCAGCAACAACATTATCTTCAAGAGTCACGATCAGCTCAGAATGATTTGCACACTTGATTATGCAAGAAGTATCTAATGGTTTGACGAATCTCATATCAATCAAATTTGCGTCTAAATCTTTACTTATTTCATCTGAGAGAGACAACATAGAACCGAAACTTAAGATAGAAATTTTATTTGTCTCGGAAAATTTAATTTCTTTAGATTTTCCAATCTCAATTTCTTCAAATTCAGTTGGTAGATCTGTTCCTAATCCAAAGCCCTTGGGATATCTAACTGCAGCTGGGCCTTCAAATTTATAACCAGTTTCCAATAACCTCCAACATTCTTCTTCAGAGGAGGGCGTCATAATAATCAAGTTTGGAATACACCTCATGAAAGATAAATCAAATATGCCAGAATGCGTTGCCCCATCCTCACCAACTAATCCAGCTCTGTCTATGGCAATCAAGAGATCAAGGTTTTGAATTGCTACATCATGAATTAATTGATCATATGCTCTTTGTAAGAAGGTAGAGTATATAGCTAGAACAGGCTTTTTTCCTTCGCAGGCAAGTCCGGCAGCAAAAGTCATAGCATGTTGTTCGGCGATTGCTACATCGTAGAAACGTGATGGGAATTTATCCGCAAATTCAACCATCCCTGAACCTTCTTTCATAGCTGGAGTGATTGCAATAAGGGAAGGATCAACATTTGCTTTTGAAATTAGCCAAGAACCAAAAACATCTGAATATTTCATACCTACATTTTTCTTCTTTAATGCGTTTGGATTTTCCATTTTTGTGATCGCATGGAATCCAATTGGATCAATCTCTGCAGGTTTAAATCCTTTTCCTTTTTTAGTAATTAGATGAAGAAGTTTAGGACCTGAGGTATCGTTTAAATTTCTTAAAGTTCTAATTATTTCCTTGACGTTGTGCCCATCCATGGGTCCGACATAATTAAAGCCAAGCTCTTCGAATAAAGTTCCAGGCGCAACCATGCCTTTGATATGCTCTTCCGCTTTACTAGCAAATTTTCTTGCAGAAGGGATCAATCTTAGAGCCATTTTTCCTCCTTCTCTTATTTGTGTATACCATCGACTCGACCAAATTCTTGCTAGGTAATTGGATAACCCGCCAATGTTTTTCGAAATTGACATATTGTTATCATTGAGTATTACCAACAAATCTTTATTGAGATTGCCAGAATGGCTCAAGGCTTCAAACGCCATACCAGCTGTTAAAGCGCCATCGCCAATAACTGCTATGGCTTTTTCATTCGAACCTACTGTCATACCCAGAGCTGCGCTTATAGAAGTGCTTGAATGACCTACACCAAAAGTATCAAAGATACTTTCCTCTCTTGAAGGAAAGGGATGTAAACCATCTTTTTGTCTCATAGATGACATTAAGCTTTTTCTACCGGTAATAATTTTATGAGGATAGGTCTGATGACCAACATCCCAAACTATCTTATCCTTAGGTGAATCGAAGACATAATGAAGAGCAACTGTGAGCTCTATGACACCTAAACCAGCCCCGAAATGCCCACCTGTTTGTCCAACAGAGAATAAAAGAAATTCTCTCAGTTCGTCACAGAACTCTTCTAATTGATTTTCTTTTAGTTGTTGTAAGTCTGAAGGTGAATTTACTCTATCTAGTAAAGGTGTTTCAGGGCATTTATCTGGAATGGAATCAAATATTTTCACTCTATTTTAATGTGTTCTCTCAACTATGAATTTTGATAATTTAATTAATTTTTCAGTATTGTAAGGGAGAGAGTTTAAACACTGAATAGCTTCATTGCAATTCCAATTAATTTTGGATAAGTATTTTTTTTTAAATTTTCGTCCGAATGAGCTGGTTTACCCAAGTCTTCAGTTGATGAGGTGCAATCTAAAATATCATCCTTTATTTGAAAAGCTAGACCAATGCATTCTGCAAACCTAATGAATGCTTTCATATCATCTTCAGGCAGATCTTTCTTCAAAAGACAAGTAGCATGGACGCAGGCAGAAATTAATTTGCCTGTCTTTAGAACGTGAATCATATCCAGTTCTTCAAGAGAGATATCAATATTTTCAGATTTAATATCTCTATTTTGGCCTTCTACCATTCCAAAAGGCCCACAAGCCTTCGAAAAAATACTAATAATTTTAATTTTGGTTTCAGCAGATAAATTAGGATCATTGATGTCAGTAATTATTTCCAATGCTAAAGGTTGGATAGCATCACCAGCAAGAATAGCTGATGCCTCACCAAATTTTATGTGACATGAAGGCTTACCTCTTCTCAAATCATCATTATCCATAGCAGGCAGATCATCATGGATCAAAGAGTAACAGTGAATAAGTTCTCCAGATACTGCCATAGCATCAATGGTTTCACTTTTGAGATCTAAATTAAGGGAATCTGCAACAAGATATATTAGTTGGGGCCTTATCCTTTTTCCGCCATCCAGAACAGAATAATGGATTGCTTCTGTAATGTTTGAAAAATCTCTCGCAGGCAAAGCTTTGTTAAGAGCTTTCTCAATTCTTTTTTGATTTCTTTCTAAAAAAGATAAATCATCAATCATTTGATATATCCTCAAAAGAAACATCTTCTCCTTCTTTAGAGGATAATTTTTTAATTTTTAGCTCTGCATCCGAGAGCATCTTTTGACAAGCTTTAGTTAAAGAAATGCCTTTTTCATAAGCTTTTATTGAATCTTCTAAAGATAAGTTTCCTTCTTCTAAGCTCTCGATAATTTTTTCTATTTCATCGAGAGTAGACTCAAAATTAAGTGATTTTTTTTTACTGTTGCTGGACATTTACTTTTTTACTGAATATTTCAAATTTTGAAAAAATTTCCTTTAGTCTCGAAGGCAAAATTAGCCATGCTGGAGTCACAAAGAGAGTTAATATAGTAGCAAAAGATAATCCCCAAACCAGGCCAAAGGCAAGGGGTTGCCAATAAATAGCTACTCTTCCGCCAACACCAATTTCTCTTGAAATAAAATCTATACCAATACTACTAGCTAGAGGCAATAATCCGACTACAGTGGTGAATGAGGTTAAGAAAACAGGTCTTAATCTCTGAGCACAGGTTCTAATAAGGATGTCTTTCTCTTTTAAATTTATAGAGTTTCTTTTTAAAACATTATAAGTATCAACAAGCACAATATTGTTATTAACAACAATTCCAGCTAAAGCCACAACTGATAATCCAGTAAATAATACGCTGGTAAGAGATTGAGTTACTAAGAGGCCTAACTGCACACCTGCAGTTGATAGAACTATGGCAAATACAATGACAAAAGCCTGATAAAAACTATTTAATTGAGTAACAAGAAGCATAGCCATAAGGAAAATTGAGATCATTCCAGCCGTAGCAAAAAAAGCAGCCGCTTCCTCGGTTTCCTCTTGCTCTCCACCAAAATTAAAACTAATTTGGTTAAATTCTATATTTTCATCTATCCAGGCATTAATCTGAGAAATCACGTTTGAAGGAACTGCATTTTCCAAGTAATCAGCTGTTACAGTATAAGCTCTTTCCCCATCAACTCTTCTTATTGAGGGAACATCAAGTTTTGGAACCACCTCAACAAAACTACTAAGAGGCATCAATCCTTCTCGAGTAGGAATATTTAATTCTCCCAGTTGATCTAGTCTTCTTTCAGACTCAGGATATCTAACTCTTATTTCAACTTCATCCTCAACGTCTTCTGGTCTGTATTCTCCAAGTCTGAGGCCATTTGTGACAAATTGAACAGCCGCTCCAATTTCAGAAGTTGAGACCCCAAATAACGAAGCTTTTTCTTTATCAATATCCATTGCCCATTCAATTTTTCTAACTGGAATTGTTGTTTTGACGTTATCTACTCCATCAATTGAAGACTTCATGAATTCTTCAAGAGCTATTGTTGCTTCGTAAACAACTCTGGAATTTTGTCCTGATATATCAATTTCAATTGGAGCATCAATAGGTGGTCCTCCTTCTTCTCTTCTCACATTAAATTTAAGGCCCGGAAATTCTTTGCTTATCTCTCTGATCTGATCAAGCACTTGATAGCCATTAAGACCCCCAATAATTTCATCTTCTTCAAGAAATGCAAGCTCGACCATAAATCCACCGATGCCATCAGACGAGCCTCTACTTCGGGGATCTCCTGCAGAGTTTCCACCCGTAAAGGTTGATAACTTTATAATTTCAGGAATTTGAACAAGCTCATCTTCAATCTGCTCAATAAGTTCTAATTTCTCAATCGCATTTAAATTTCCTCTTGCTTCAACATTTACGCTGACGAAGGTGGGTTCACCCTCTGCAAAAAAAGTTGAGCCGGCACCATGTCTCGCTTGTAGGAGAAAAATTGTATAAACGAGCAGGATTACAAAAAATAAAACTTGAATAGGCCTAGAAAGAATAAAGTCCAATGATCTAGCATAAGCACCGGTTATTCCAGGAAGCTCTGTAGGATCTCCGTTTTCTAACTTTGAGGTGTTTTGAATTGACTCTTGGCTTCTATTTCCAATACTGCCAAACAAAGATCCTATGGCTGGAGTAAATAGAAGAGCGTAGATTAGTGAACCACCCAAAACTGCAAATACTGTGACAATAAGAGTTCTCAGGAAGCTTCCAGAAAGAGAGTCCCAAAAAAGGAGTGGGAAAAAAGCGGCTAAAGTCGTCAGATTAGATGCTATTACTGGCCAGAACATCCTTCTCGCAGCTAGTTTATAAGCTGTTGTTTTATCCAATCCTTCTGCCATTTTTCTATCGGCAAATTCAATTACAACTACAGCTCCATCAATCAACATTCCCAAAGAAATCAGTATTCCAAAACAGACTAAAAAGTTAAATGATGTTCCGTATGCATTTAGAATTATCATTCCAAAGAAGAAACACAGTGGAATTGCAGCGCCGACCATTAATGAAGATCTAATACCCATAGTAGCCAAAGCAACTGCCATTACCAACACTAAAGCAGTAACAACATTACCCATAAGTTCTTCTAACATGACTGTATTCCAGGCAGTTCTATCTTCTGTGATGACTATTTCGAGAGAAGGAGGATAAAGTTCTTTTTTCTGATCCAATAGCTTATTAATGGCCTCGACTGCATCAAGCTCATTGGCATCCGTTCTTTTTACAACTTCTATGGCAACGGTATTCTTGCCATTGACCTTTGCATAAGTTTCTTGATCTTTATATGACCTTCGAATCTCAGCTACATCTTCTATTCTTATTACAGCGTTTCCTCTTTTAATAAGTGGAATTTTTCTTACATCACTGACATCTTCAAAAATCGAAGGAACTTTAACTGCAAATGTGCCGGTGCCTGTTGTTATTAAACCAGCAGGAATTACCCTATTGTTTTGAGAGATTGCATTATAAAAATCTTGCGCTGTTATACCGAAACTCTCTAATCTAGTTCTATCAACTTCTACTACTAGAAGGTCTTCCGGAACCCCAGCCAAATTTGCTTCAAGTACGAGCGGGATACTTTCAACATCTGATCTTAAATCTTTAGCAATATAATTAAGTTCTCTTTTTGATAATTCGTTGGATACAAGATTTATTCGCATTATTGGGAATCTTGAAAAATTAAAGTTACTGACCATTGGCTCTTCAGCATCAGTAGGTAATTTAAAAGCTACTTCATCTACAGCATCTCGGACATTTGTTTTTGCGATGTCTGGGTCAAAATCATTAGGGAACTCAACGATCACAGTGGAGAAATCCAATCTACTATAAGATTGAACTCCTTTAACATCATCTACTGTTAAAAGTCTTTTCTCTAGTGGTCTCGATATGAGTCTTTCTGCATCTTCTGGTGAAACACCTTCGTAAAAGGTGCTGACCATCACAAAGGGAACATCTATATCTGGTTCGGAGGCATTAGGAATTTGGCCATAAGAAAAAATGCCCCACGTTAAAACGAGGAACATCATTGTTAAGGTAGTTCTGTATCGATCTACAAAAAAATCAATTAATCCTTTCATTAGAATCCGTAAATCTGCTATCTAAAGCTATACCTACTTTTTCTCCTTGGGATACGTAATCTTGCCCGACTGTAATGATTGTTGAAATAGTATCAAGACCAGTTATCCATGCTCCAAAGCTGGTGTCTTCAATTAGTTCAATTGATTTGAAGGCAACTAAGCCATCCTCATCAATGGTTCTAATACCTAAATCGCCATTAGCATCTAAACGCAAAACTGAAACTGGTACCAAATGAGCTAATCTTTCTGTTCCCTTAAGAGTTACTTCAGAAGTCATCCCATCTTTTATTTCAGACTCTGGGTTGGGAACTGATATTTCTACTCTAAAAGTTCTAGTGACTGGGTTGGCTGATGAAGAAATGAATTTAACATCCCCTTCAAAAACTTTTCCATTGTTTAATTCAACCTTCGCTTTAGAATCTAGAGAAATTTCTGACATATCGTTTTCAGATATCTCTGCCGAAATAAGAATTGGATTAAGATCTAATACAGTCGCGCAAATACCTTGTCTTGGCAGAAAGTCTCCTACATCCAGATCAATCCTGTCCACTATTCCGTCAAAAGGTGCTTTGACAGATGCAAAGTCTAGATCTTGAAAAGCCCTTTCATATCTGGCTTTTGCAGCTTGCAGCTGGCTATTCGAATAAAGCCCCTCATCAAATAATTTTTTTGCAGTTTCGTAATTCAAAGAAGCTTCCTTAGCTACTTCGTCTTTATCCCCGACAAAAATTTGGCATATTGGACTTCCTTTTTTGACAAATTGTCCTTGGAATAATATTTCTGGCAAAAGGCTGAGCAGATTGTTTCATCACTCTGACAGTCGTCTCTTCTAAAACTATCTGCTTAGTTGGTATTTCATTCTCAACAAAAAATCCGGAAATCATCCATATAGAAGCAAAAAATAGGAATATTCCAGCAGATTGAAGATTTGATACTGAAAGGATGGATTTTAAGATTGAGCTCAAAAATTTCATGTGCTTTATATGGAGACGAAAAGGATTATATCAACTTAGCTAAATAATATACGCTTTTTATCTTATGACAGTTAATATGTCAATTATCAATATGAATGCTTTTCTTTTAATTTATCAAGGAGTTGAATTTGTTCTTGTTGAGATAAATTTGTTTTTCTTTCCCCAGTTACATTTAACTCTGGAAGATAAAAATTACTGGCATCGCTTAGATAATCTTTTATCGAATCGGACATGAGAGATTGAAACTTTTCAAAACCTATTTTCTCTTCTGAGCGTCTTAAATCGGCCCAACCAAAATTTTTAGCTGTTTCATATACCAAAGGATGTGACCATTTGAAATTTTCAGGATCATCTGATCCTAAGCAAGCCTCAGCAAAAGCAGATTCAATAGATTTTATTCCTTCTTTTTTTAAATAATGGTTTTTAATTCCTTCTAGAGTTTGACTTAACGATGGAAGAAATTTTGATTTTGAAGTTAATTCATCAATTGCTTCAAATATTAAATCCAGAGAGAATATTTCTAATTTTTTTAGCCATAATTGTTTTGCTAAATTTAAACTAACTTCATCCTTAAAAGCTTTATGAAATTGATTGTGATAAGTGATTTCCAATTGAGCAAAAATTAGATTAACCAACTCTATGTGATTATTAGGAATTTTTATTTTTTCGCCCATTCAGTGTTAGCAAGCCTTTCCAATATGTTGGAACTTTTTTTTGAATCCTTTTCCCAGGAATTTTTAACAAAGTTTATAAATTTATTATTCCAGTTTGTAGAAATTTCTCCTGCATCAATCCAATAAAGTCTAAATTCAGGTAATTTTGATTCTATAAAATCTATGGGAATATTTGTTACTTCCAATACTTTCATGCAATCCTCACTGGGCCTCCAATTTTTTGACATAGGATGATTTTCTTTACCACTATCTAGCTTAAAGCTCTTTTTAGCCCATTGTTTTTTTACATGATTTAAAAAAGTAGAATTCCAAGAATTGGATTTAATTCTTTTCTCTTTCCAAAATAGGATAAATTCTGGCAGAAGGCTCTCAATGAAAGAATCATTTATGTCTAGACTTTTGAGAATAGATATTGCATCTTCTGAAGGCCGCCAGTTGCTATCTATAAGAACTTTTTTCGATTCTTGATATTCAATTTTTTCCTTTTCCCTCCAATTTTTTAAAGCATATTGAAGAAATTTTGACTCCTTTAAGTGTGGCTTTAAATCTTTTCCTTTCCAAAATAAATTAAAACTTGGTAACTGATCTCCTAAGAAATCCTCTTCAATTCCTAAATTGCATGCCTGCTTAACCAAATCTTCACTTGGATAAAAATTCATGGTCTCATCTGGCTCGGACGAATTGTGTTCTGTAGGAATAATCTTGAAAAGGCCTAAATTCTTTAGTTTTTTATAAGAATTTTCTATTTGCGAAACATCCAGGAACCTAAACTCATTCTTCAAAGTATCCAAGGAAAAGTTTTTTGGATTATTTTGAAAAAAATCTAGAATTATTGCTTCATTAATACCAAGAGATTCAGCAATTTCTTTTGAGAACGTATATTTCTTTTCAGACATTTATGCTGAAACCTTCATATTCTGTCTTCGATTTTTGACAGCACTAGAAAGCAAGTTCAGCATAATTTCTGTATCTTCCCAACCTACACAAGCATCGGTGATACTTTGTCCGTATTCAAGCTTATCTTTTTTATCAGAGCTTTGGTTTCCCTCAATTAAATTGCTTTCAATCATAACCCCAATGATATTTTTAGATCCAGAAGATATTTGGTTACAAAGGTCTTGATTTACTATTAACTGTTTTTTGAATTGTTTGCTGCTATTCCCATGACTCATATCAACCATGACGGAATCTATCAGTCCATTTTCTTTAAGTATTTTTGATGTTTCTTTTATATCTTTGTCTTTGTAATTGGGTTCGCTTCCTCCTCTAAGGATTCCATGGCAATCTTGATTGTCCGCCGAGTTGAAGAT
>LULJ01000747.1_pt1 | contig 13218 bp, 17 predicted proteins | sample 728171 | NCBI WGS metagenome assembly LULJ01 (sample SAMN03860292, study PRJNA289734) | marine metagenome | biome: seawater column; feature: ocean; material: water; isolation source: Red Sea water column Station 169 - depth 25m | place: Saudi Arabia: Red Sea | collected 2011-10-15 | depth 25 m
ATTGAGAGCCACATGCTTGTTTTTTTACCTCTCTTTGCAGCCTCTAATGGACTATCTGTACTTTTCACAACGTCATTAGTATGTATTATTTCGTAAAAGCTCTTATTAATCTTATTATCTAAGTGCTTTGAAATTTCATCTTTGTTTCCATAAATCTTATAAAAATTTTCTTTATTTTTTTTGTGATTATGAATAATTCCATCGATTATTTTCCTTGGTGAATTGTCTCCGCCCATTGCATCTACTGCAATTTTTATCAATTTAGTCATCTTAAAATCTTTAAAATTATTCTTTAGGGTCTAAAACTTGTCTTCCTTTATACATTCCCGTTTTTAAATCTAAATGATGTGATAATCTGTACTCACCAGTTTTCTTATCTTCAATAACGTTTTTTGATGAAAATTTCATATTCTGAGATCTTCTCATACCAGTTCTTGATGGTGTTTGTTTTCGTTTTGGGACTGCCATAATTAAGTGTTAATTACACCTTTTATTAAATAATTCAAATTTTTTTTTGATAATTCCTCTCTAAAAACTTCAAAATAATCAACAAATTCGTCTATATTTTTAAAATCCTCTAAAAAAATTGATAATTTTTCAATTTTTTTTTCTCTATCTAAATCATCCCAAAAATGAATTTCACTAACCATTGAATGAAATAAATTAATATAAACCTTCATTTTTTTGTTAATTGACTGATCTCCGTAACCAATTTCCCTTATGCTAAGTTCTAATTGACGAAAATTAAAATCATAAATTTTTTGTAAAACTTCTTTATTTTCCTCATTTTTAAAATTTTTTAAAAAAAACGCAAAATGTAATAAAAAAAGAGTTAATCTATCAGAAAAATTATCATTTCTATTTAATGAACTGTATAATTGTTCATTTCTAGTGTAATTAATTAAATAATTATAAATATTGATGAAATTTTTATCCATGAAAAATATATTATATCTATTTATTATATCTTTGATAGTCACTAATTGTTCTTTTAAAAAAGTTGTAAAGCATCATGGTGTTTCATTCCTTGAAAAAAAACAAAAAAATTTAGTGATAAATGTGTCAAACAAAAATGAAATTATAGATCTATTAGGAAATCCCTCAACTAGAAGTAAATTTAATAATGATGTTTGGATATACATTGAAAGAAAGCAAACTCAATCTCGATTAAAAAACCTAGGAAGAATGAAAATTTATAAAAACGATGTACTGGTACTTGAGATTGATAATTATGGTATTTTAAAAAAAAAAGATTTTTATGATTTAAAAGATATGAAAAAAATAAACATTGTAAAGGAAACTACACAGGGAAACATAACTAAAAATTCTTTTATATATGACTTTATGTCCAGTATGAGACAAAAAATTAATGACCCGCTTGGTGTTAGGGCAAAAAAACGTAAAGAAATTAGCCAGCGATAACAGCTAAGAGTAACAAGGCAACGATGTTTGTTATCTTTATCATTGGGTTTACTGCAGGACCAGCTGTATCTTTATAAGGATCTCCAACTGTATCTCCAGTTACAGCAGCTTTATGAGCCTCTGAGCCTTTTCCACCATGATTACCATCTTCAATATATTTCTTGGCGTTATCCCATGCACCACCACCAGCAGTCATTGAAACTGCAACAAATAATCCAGTAATAATTACACCTAACAACATCGCTCCAACAGAAGCTAATGCAGCCACTTGACCTCCTATTGCAAAAATAACAAAGTATAAAATAATAGGTGATAATACTGGAAGTAAAGATGGAATAATCATCTCTTTAATAGCTGCAACTGTTAACAAGTCAACTAACTTGGCATAATCAGGTTTTTGTTTTCTTTTCATAATTCCAGGGTACTTCTTGAATTGTCTTCTAACTTCTATTACTACTGCACCACCTGCTCTACCCACAGCCTGCATACCCATTGATCCAAACAAATAAGGAAGCATTCCACCAATCAATAAACCTACTACAACATAAGGGTTAGATAAATCAAACGTCACCACGATACCCTCTAACTTTGATCCAGCTTCTTTTGAAAAATGTTTAATATCCTCTGTATAAGCTGCAAATAAAACTAAAGCACCTAATCCTGCAGAACCTATTGCATAACCTTTTGTCACTGCTTTTGTTGTATTTCCTACGGCATCTAAAGCATCCGTTGTTTTTCTAACATTATTTGGCAGCTTGGACATTTCTGCAATACCACCAGCATTATCAGTAACAGGTCCATAAGCATCTAAAGCTACAACCATACCCGCTAATGCCAACATAGTTGTTACTGCTATAGCAATTCCATATAGACCAGCAATATGATTAGTGAGTAAAATACCTGAAACTATAATTAGTGCTGGTATAGCAGTAGCTTCTAATGAAATAGCCAAGCCTTGTATTACATTGGTACCATGTCCTGTTGTTGATGAATTCGCAACACTTCTTACGGGTCTATAATTGGTTCCTGTATAATATTCTGTCACCCAAATTAATAAACCTGTAATAATTAATCCAATTACACCACAATAATATAAACTCATGCCTGTGAAGGACTTGTTATTAAGATCATATGAATTTTCTAAACCCAAAACAAAGTTTGTAACTGGATATAAAATTATCAATGAAGTTAAGGCAGAAACAACAAATCCCTTGTATAAAGCTCCCATAACATTCTTACTACCACCAAGTTTTACAAAAAAGGTTCCAATTATTGATGTCAAAATACAAGCACCACCAATAGTTAAAGGGTAAATCATCATAGATAAGTCACCAGGAAAAAATATTGAAGATAAAACCATTGTTGCAACAATTGTTACAGCATAAGTTTCAAATAAATCAGCAGCCATTCCTGCACAATCACCGACATTATCACCAACATTATCGGCTATAACAGCAGGATTCCTTGGATCATCTTCTGGTATACCGGCCTCTACTTTACCAACTAAATCCGCTCCAACATCTGCACCTTTTGTAAAAATACCTCCACCTAATCTGGCAAAAATAGATATCAATGAAGCACCGAAACCGAGTGCAACAAGAGCATTTACAATCTCTCTCTCTTCAACATCAAATTTTAATAATAAATAGTAATAAACAGCAATTGATAATAAAGCTAAACCAGCAACAAGCATACCAGTTACAGCACCAGACTTAAAAGCTACTGAAAGACCATTAGCTAGCCCTTTTCTCGATGCTTCTGCAGTTCTAACATTCGCTTGGACAGAAACTAACATTCCTACATATCCAGCTATTCCAGATAATGTTGCACCAATTAAATAACCTATTCCAACCAGCATACTAAAAGCAAAACTTACAATGACTAATACTACAACACCAACGATTGCAATTGTCTTATACTGTCTTGCGAGATAAGCCTTAGCACCAATTTGAATAGCAGATGCAATGTCTTGCATCTTTGAGTTTCCTGCACTTGAATTTAAAATACTTTTTCCTGTTAGATATCCATAAACAATTGATAATAATCCTGCACCTATTGTATATAAAAGGATAGTCTCTGTTGTTGAATTCATATAAACCTTAATTAAGTTGTTGCTTATTATTTATAAAAGGCGGACAATACAAAAAAAAGTATAAAAGGCAATAAATAACTTCTAAAATTTGTGCAAATAGCCTTTATTTTTTATGTTAGTTTTATTCCCTTTTTCATCAATAATTTGTGATTTTTGATTACTTGAACAGATTTTTCCAATTTTTGAAACTTTTATCCCTAAAGATTTAAATGTTCTTTTAATGATTCTAGCCTTTTTTTTAGATGCTGTGAATAATATTTGATAAATATCTATAGATGTATTTACGAAATTATGTAATTTTTTTGTTAAATCTAAATGTAATTCAGGAAGATAATATTTCCTGACAAAATATTTACTTAAATGTTTACTTAACAGAATATCTTTCTTTAAAATTTTTAAACCTGTATGACTATCACCTAAATTACCTGATACATAAATATCATCGTTTATTTTTGCATTATTCCTAAATATTATATTGTCAGAAAAACCAACTGATGTAATTGTAAAGCTTAATTTATTAGAAAAAACTGTATCCCCACCAGATAAATAAATACCAAATTTTTTTTGTTCCTGTTTAAGTGAAAAAGAAATTCTATTTAAATTTAATTTTGTAAATGTTTTTTTGTTTCCTGAACCTGAAATAAAATAATATTTCGGTTTAACACCCTTGCATATTAAATCAGAGATAGATGACCTGAGTATCTTTTTAATTACTAAATGAGGTTTTTTAAAATCAAAGAAATGAGATTTATACACATAAGTGTCTACTGAAATAACTAATTTTTTTTTTTTATCAAAAAAAACGTCATCATTTAAGTTTAGTGAATTTTTATTGCCTAATGAAAGATTAGAAAAATATTTTTTTATTATATCAAATTCATGCATTTGAATATCTTAACTTTTTGGCTGCATTGTCTAATAATGCATTTAGATATTTAGTCTGAGACTCATTTAAAAAGAAATTAGATGCATCAAGATACTCTTTAATGATTATTTTTATCGACACATTAGGTTTATACAAGATTTCATATGTTGCTGATTTTAAAATAACTTGAAATATCTTATCTAGCTTAAATAAACTAAAGTTCACACCAAGATTTTTATCCAACTCTTCTATAATATGCTGCTTCAGCACCTTTTTTTTTTCTGATCTTTGCTTGATTTATATTTAGACAGGTAAGGATTCCATTTCCTATCGGTTTTTTTGAATTTATTGCTAAATTCATAATAGCATTAGTTGAAGATTGAGATATGAAATCAAAATGAGGAGTTTTACCTTTGATAACACATCCAAGAGCAATAAAAGCGTCAAATTTTTTTAAATATTTTGATATGGTAATTGGTATTTCGAAAACACCTGGAACTTCTATTACTTTTATTTCGAAAGATCTAGGAAGGTTTTTTTTTGCACTATTTAACAAACCTAAAGAAATTTCCTTATAGTAGTTAGCTATAACGATTAATATTTTTTTTTTCATTAAATTAATTCTTGTTTTGTAATTTTAATATTAAAACCCTCAAGTCCAACAACTTTTTTTGGTGTTTTTGTGATTAATATCATTTTATAAATCTTTAAGTCTTTAATAATTTGTGCACCTATACCATAATTTCTTATAAGGTTATCTTTTCCTTTTCTTTTTTTAAAATCTTTATTTTTAAAGCTTTTTAATGTTTGTGTAACAGATTTTAAGTTAGTGTCTTTAATAAATATTAATACACAATTATTATATTTTTTAAAATAATTTATAGTTTTATCAAATGAGTTAGGTAACTTTTGACTTATTAAATAATTATAAACAACATTAGATGAAATAACTCTAACTCGTGGAATTATAGATTTCTTTAGCGAACCCTTAATAAGTGCAAAATGTTCTGATCCATCTAATAAGTTTTCATATATTTTAATTTTATATTTTTGTTTTTTAATCTTAATTTCGGATGTTTTTTTTAGTTTCACTAATTTTTCTTTTTTTAAACGATAAGAAATAAGATCCTCAATTTTTCCAATCTTAAGGTTGTGTTTATTAGCAAAATTTAGAAGTTTTTGACCCTTCGCCATAGATCCATCTTCATTCATAATTTCACAAATCACGGCTGAGTTATTTTTTCTAGCTAATTTTGAGATATCAACCGAAGCCTCAGTGTGACCAGCTCTAACAAGGACACCACCATCTTGTGCGATAATTGGAAAGACATGACCTGGTGATACAATGTCTTTTTTACTTACATTTTTTTTTGATGCAATCTTAATAGTTCTAGCCCTATCTTTTGCCGAAATACCAGTTGTAATTCCTTTTTTTGCTTCGATTGAAACTGTAAACGCTGTTTGATTTCTAGATTGATTCACAGGTGACATTAAAGATAAATTCAATCTTTTAGCTTGAATACTATCCAATGCTAGACAAATTAAACCTCTTCCATATTTAGCCATAAAATTAATGTTGCGAGCATTAGTATCAGAAGTTGACATAACTAAGTCACCTTCATTTTCTCTTTTTTCATCATCGACTAAAATGTACATACCTCCTCTTTTTGCAATGTTTATTATAGTTTCTATTGATGAATAATTATTTTTTTTCATAAAAATAATTCCTAACGTATTTTGAAAGAATATCTATCTCAACATTAACAAAACTATCTTTTTTAAGAGATGATAAATTTGTTAATTTATATGTGTGAGGAATAATCCAGATTTGAAAACCTTTACTTGTTACTTTTGAAATTGTTAGAGAAATACCGTTTATACTAATTGAAGCTTTTTCAATAATATTTTTTCTCTCTTTTTTACTAATTTGAAAATCAAATAAGTAAGATTTATCAATTTTTTTTATACTTAATATTTTTCCGATAGTATCAACGTGACCTTGACAAATATGGCCTGAAATTTTTTGACCGTATTGAAGTGGAAGTTCTAGATTAATCTTATCTTTTAATTTAATAAAATTAAATTTAGAACGATTTATTGTTTCATCTGAAAGATAGAACTCCATAATCTTATTTTTAATTGATATAAGAGTAAGGCAAACGCCATCGCAAGCTACAGAAATACCTATATCTCTCATACTTAATTTTAGATCTGATTTTATGAATATATTAATACCTTTGGGTCTTTTAAGAATCTTTGTAATTGAACCTTTGTTGAATATAATTCCGTTAAACATCTTAATTTTTATAAATTGTTACCTTGTCAGTGCCTAATTTAAAATTTGTTTTATATTTATAATATTTAGTATTCAGAATATCAGAAGATGTAAAATTAACATATTTATTTTCTTTTAATAAATTTTTTGAACTTTTAAACATATAAAATTCATTAAATATTCTTTTTTGAAGAAAACTTTTTGTTAATTTATCGCCGCCCTCTACTAAAAGATTTTTAATTCCTATCATATATAATTTTTTAAGAATTTTTTTTAAATTAAAGCTTTTATGTCTTTGGGTGGGTTGATTTATCAAAAGAGCTCCTTTTTTTATTAAAAAGTTTTTTTTTATTTTATTGTTTGAATTATAGAAGATAATTGTATTTTTGTTTTTTATAGACTTAACAACATAACTTTTTAAATCAATTTTTAAATTTTTATCTAAAATAATTCTTTTTGGAGAATGCTGCATATATCCTTCTAATCTACAATTAAGTTTTGGATTATCTATGTTTAGTGTTTTGCTGGTAATCATTATACCGTCACATTTTAGTCTTAGATAATGAGTTAATTTATCCGATTTTTTGTTAGTAATTTTTTTTTGTATATCGCTATAAATAATCTTATCTTTTGATAATGCAATTTTTCCAATTACGTAAGGCAGTTTTTTTTTTCTATTTAAATAATATGATTTATATAAATTTATTGATTCTTTTTTTAGAAGGCCTTTTTTAACATTAATGTTATTTTTTTTTAAAATTGAATAACTTTTACCTTTCACTTTTACATCAATGTCATCAATTGAATAATAAACCTCACTAATTTTATTCTTAATTATATTATTGGTACAAGGAGGTGTTTTTCCATAATGATTACAAGGTTCTAATGTAATATACATTTTAGAGCCTTTTAGGTTTTCAAAACAATTTAAAATTGCATTATGTTCAGCATGAGGTCTACCTCCATAACCAGTTTGACCAATAGAAATAATTCTATTTTTTTTTACAATTACGCATCCAACAGATGGATTATCACCAGTGAAACCTTTTCTAGCCCTCGCTAGGTCTAAAGCAAGTTTCATAAATCTCTTATCTTTTGATGTGAAATTATCTCTTTTTGTAGACATCTATCTTGTCCACAAATTGTATAAAATCTTTTTCTTCTCTAAAATTTCTATAAACAGATGCAAATCTAACATATGCAACAGGGTCAAGATCTTTCAAACCTTCCATAACCATAGTGCCAATTGTATTACTAGAAATTTCATTTTGGCCTAACTCCTCCAAAGATCTTGAAATTTTACTGATAAACTTCTCAATAGTTTCAGTATCTAGTGGTCTTTTCTTAAGCGCTATGTAAATTGATTTTGATAATTTATCCCTGTCGAATGAAGATTTTCGTCCGTTTTTTTTTACCACCATTATTTCACGATGTTGAATTCTCTCAAATGTTGTAAATCTAGTACCGCACTCACATAATCTTCTTCTACGAATTGCTGTTCCATCTTCAGTTGGGCGAGAATCCACAACAGAAGTCTCACCTTTCTTTTCACAAGGACAGATCATCGATTGAGATTTTTGTAAATTGGGAAATGAGAGCACAAGTCTATAACTTCGTTTCTAACTTCTTCCTCAATTTTACTATTATCCTCAGGATTTTTTGATAAACCTTCTATTACTTTTGTGATTAAATTACCAACTTTTTCAAATTCTTTTAAACCAAAACCTCTTGTTGTTGCCGCTTGAGAGCCAAGCCTAATACCTGATGTGATCATCGGTTTTTCAGTGTCAAACGGAATTCCATTTTTATTACAAGTAATGTTTGCTCTACACAGGCTTTCAGAGGCTACATTTCCCTTCACATTAAATGGTCTTAGATCAACTAACATTAAATGGGTATCTGTACCACCAGAGTAAATTTTAAATCCATTATTCTTTAAAGTTTCGGCTAACATTTTAGCATTAGCTAAAACATCTTTTATATAAACTTGAAATTCTGGTTTAAGTGCTTCGAAAAACCCTGCGGCTTTTGCTGCAATTATGTGCATTAGTGGCCCACCTTGGTATCCAGGAAAAACTGCTGTATCAAATTTTTTTCCTAGATCAAGATCATTTGATAAAATTATACCACCTCTTGCACTTCTAAAAACTTTGTGAGTTGTTGAAGTGACTACATGAGCATAATCACATGGGTTTGGATAACCTTTTCCAGCAACAAGACCAGAAAAATGAGCCATGTCAACCATCAAGTACGCACCAACCTTATCTGCAATCTCACGAAATCTTTTAAAATCAATTACTCTCGAGTATGCACTTCCTCCAGCAATAATTAATTTAGGTTTATGTTCTAAAGCTAATTTCTCCACATTTTCGTAATCAATTAGCTCTGATTTCTTATCCACATCATAACTTATTGCATTGAACCATTTCCCTGACATTGAAATTTTTAATCCATGGGTAATATGACCTCCTGAATTTAAGCTCATACCCATAAATGTATCGTTTGGTTTTAGAAGGGCTAAAAAAACAGCTCCATTTGCTTGTGCACCAGAATGTGGTTGTACATTTGCATACTTACAATTAAAAAGTTTTTTAATTCTCTCTAAAGCTAATTTCTCAGCTACGTCTACATGTTCGCATCCATTGTAATATCTCTTACCCGGGTACCCTTCAGCATATTTATTTGTTAGCACCGAACCTTGTGCCTCTAACACCGCCTGAGAAACAATGTTTTCAGAAGCAATAAGTTCAATATGATTTTGTTGTCTAACTAATTCATCGTTAATTGCTTTGAATAAATCAGGGTCAGATTGAGATAAACTTTTTTCAAAAAAATTTTTATAATCTGAGTTTAAATATTTAGTTTCACTTGACATAATAATTTATATTTTTTTTACTCTTTTTTTATGTCTTCCACCTTCAAAATTTGTAGCAAAAAACACAGATATACATTTAAATGCTGTATCTTTTTTTGTCAATCTAGAACCTAATGTAATTATATTAGCATTGTTATGCAATCTTGATAATTTCGTATTTTTTACCGAATAACACACCGCTGCTCGTATTTTCTTATGTTTATTGGCTGCCATTGACATTCCCATGCCTGATCCACACACTAATATCCCCATATTTTGATTTTTTTTACTTACTTTTTTACACAGACTATGTGCATAATCTGGATAATTTACTGAGTTTTTTGAATCATAGGTTCCTAGATCTTCAAAAATAAATTTTTTGGAAAATTTTTTTTTTATTTGTTCCTTCAAACGATATCCGGCATGATCTGATGAAATAAAAACCTTTTTCAAATTAATTAAATTTATAATCCAAAACACAAGCAACTAAATGGACTCTATCTTCTTCTCCACCGTTAAAAGCATTATGATATTTAGTATTATTAGTTATCCAAACAGATCCATCAGCTGGCATATGTTTTGCAACGTTGTCTATAACCATTATTGAACCTGGGTTTGTTACAATTGGAATATGTAGTCTTGGTTCTGGATCTCTATGCCAACTTAATGTTGATCTTGGTTCTTTTAATAAAACTCTTACTCTTCCTAACTTGTATTTGGATGAAAGAACTTCAAAGACCTCTTTAAAATAGGTATTTTTATAATCATTGATAAATTCTGAGTAAGCAGCTTCATCTATCACTTCATCTCTTCTGGCTTCTTTTCCACTAGAATCAGGTTTTGTCCAAAACACACCTCTAGCCTTGTTGCCCTTTATAGAATCTGGATCTCCTGGAATTTGAGTTAATGAGATAGCTCCAAAATTTGATACTCCAGTAACACCTGTAAAACCTTTTATTGATAATACTTGTTTGTATGCTTCCTGAAGTTTTTTGATATCAAACTTCAAATCTTGCTTCTGAAAGTCATTAAAATTTAAATTCATTGTAGCTAATTGTCTCCTAATATTGTTTATTATCTTTTTTAAGATATATTTGTATATAACATTTGTCGCACGATATAAATATAATAAAGTATGATTACTGGTAATTTTCCTAATTTGAGACTAAGAAGAAGTCGTAAAAATGATTGGTCTAGAAGACTGATAGCTGAAAATAATTTAACGCCTAATGATTTTATACTTCCAGTGTTTCTTACAGATGGAAAGAATAAAAAGCAAAGTATTAATTCTATGCCAGGAGTGCATCGTTATTCATTGGATAAATTAAGCTCAGTGGTTGATAAAGCACTTAAATTAAAACTGCCAATGATTGCTCTATTTCCTTATACTAATAAAAAAGATAAAGATAGATTTGGAACTGAAGCTTTAAATGAAGAAAATTTAGTTTGTAAAGCTTTACAGTTGATTAAAAGAAAATATCAAAATGAGATTGGAGTTATGTGTGATGTTGCATTGGATCCATATACTTCGCATGGACAAGATGGATTAGTGAATAATAAATATGTTTTGAATGATGAAACAGTAGAAATTTTAATAAAACAATCATTGTTACAAGCTGAAATGGGATGTGATGTCATAGCACCATCTGATATGATGGATGGAAGAATAGGTAAAATTAGAAAATTGTTAGATAAAAATGGTTATAAGATGACACAAATTTTATCTTACGCAGTTAAGTATGCCTCTAGTTTCTATGGTCCCTTTAGAGATGCAGTTGGTTCTAAAAATATCTTAAAGGGTAATAAAAAGAATTATCAAATGGATTTTAGAAATAGCGATGAAGCTTTAAGGGAAGTTGCTTTGGATATCAAAGAGGGCGCCGATATGGTAATGGTTAAACCAGGTATGCCATATTTAGATATTATAAAATCTGTGAAAGAAAAATTTAAAATACCAGTATTTGCTTATCAAGTATCAGGAGAGTATACTTTATTATCGAATGCTATTAATAAAGGTTTTGTAAATAATGACGCTATTCTGGAGAGTCTCATTTCATTCAAACGATCGGGTGCTAACGCAATTGTTAGCTATTATGCAGATAGAATTGATAAAATATTAAGTTAGCTATTTAAATGTATTTAAAAACCTCAATCTGCTTAATGGATAATTGATATTATTAGGTCTTAATATACTTTTTTCTAAATAATCACCAACTAGTCTTAATCCATCAATTAAAATTTCCTCATTTAAAAAATCCTGGTTATCATCTATTAAGAAATTAGGAACAATTTTGTTTTCTTTTGTAGATTTTACTAAATACTTAACTTCATTATTAATAAGTTCTTTTTTTACTAAATTTTTTAATTCAAGGTCATAGCCAATAATTTTAAATAATTCTAACTCCCAAAAAATATAATTTTTTATCCAACTTTCTTTTTTTAACAAAATATAAAAATTTTCAATTAGGTCATAAATCTTAATATTTTTTTGAGACTCTGCAGTTAAAATTTTTATTAATTGGAAGGCAGAAAAAATACATAATAATTTCCTATAATTATCAAAAAAAATAGGAGCATAGGCCTTAATTAGTTCAATTTTAAAATTGCCAATCTTATTTTCTGTTTTGGAAGAATAATTTACATGTAATTGATTTCCTAACTGAAGATAATTCTTAATTTTTCTCGAAGTTCCACCAAAAATAATCCCAGACACTTTTCCATAATTTTTGGTAAAAATTTCAACAATTAAAGAATTTTCACTATATTTATTTTTTGAAATTAAAAAACCCTCATCGTCCCAAGTCATAATTAAATAATATTTTTTAAGCAAAGTATTGCTGCATTTTGTTCAGCGTCTTTTTTTGATCTACCCTCAGATATAAATAATTTTGTGTTAAATAATTTCACACCAACTTTAAACAGGGGTTTATGTCTTGGACCAGTATTAGATATTAACTTATAAATTGGCAATTTTTTAAATTTTTTTAGAGACAATTCTTGTAATTTTGTTTTTGCGTCAATTTCTGTTATCACACTTTTTTCTAAATGTTTTTTCCATAAATTAAGAATAATTTTTTCTACAGTTGTTAAACCTCTATCTAAATAAATTGCACCTATTAAAGCCTCACAACTATCCGCGACAACTTTATCCTCAATGACTGTTTTTTTATTTTTAGGTCTAAAAATTAATATATATTTTTCTAATTCAATTTCATTCGCAATTTGTAAACAGGTTCTTCTGTTAACAAGTGATGCAAATTTTTTATCTAACACACCCTCTTTCTCATTTGGATAAATTTCTAAAAGTTTTTTAGCAATCACCAAACCCAAAACTCTGTCTCCTAAAAATTCAATTTTTTCATTGTTATGCTGATTATCAAAACTTTTATGTGTCAGTGATTTTAATAAAAGATTCTTATCTTTAAAATTTATACCTAATTTTTTTTCAAGACTGTTATAAAGTATTTTCATTATCTAATTTTTTTAAAAAATCTATCAAATCTAATAGACTGATTCCATTTCCAAAAATAAAAAATACTTCCAAAAGATCTGTCTGATGAAAAGAAAATGAATTGTGCCTTGCCTACTAGATTATCTTTATGTACATAACCTACGCTTGATAAATATCTGCTATCTTTGGAACAGTCTCTATTGTCTCCTAAAAAAAAATAATTATCTTTGGGTACAACAAAAATATCAGAATTTTGAAA
>LULJ01000665.1_pt1 | contig 13200 bp, 9 predicted proteins | sample 728171 | NCBI WGS metagenome assembly LULJ01 (sample SAMN03860292, study PRJNA289734) | marine metagenome | biome: seawater column; feature: ocean; material: water; isolation source: Red Sea water column Station 169 - depth 25m | place: Saudi Arabia: Red Sea | collected 2011-10-15 | depth 25 m
CCCCTCGCTTCCGTCGCCCGAGGCGGTGTTGCACGCCGACAGCACGACCCAGCGCGCGCCGAGGTGCAGCCCCGCGACTTCGGAAGCGGTGAGCAGTCCGTCGTCGAGCGGCGTCGCGGTGGCGGGCGGGGTGAAGACGAGCCCGGGTTCGGCAAGCCCCTTCACCTCGCCCGCGATCAGCCCGTGGGTCGCGAGGAACAGCACCGAGAGATGTTCAAGATCGCTGCGCTTGAGATTGGTTTCGGTCGCGGTGCCGGCGAGATAGAGGCGCGCGGCATCGGCGCCGAGCAGCGCCTGCATCGCCTTCAATTCGGCCTCGGTCCCCGGCAGCCGGGCAAGGCGGCGCAGCGCCGCTGGATCGGCGAGCGGCGGCGCATCGCCGATCGCGGGTTGCAGCCCGGCGGTCACGGTCAGCCCGCTGCTCCGCGTGCCGCGCGCGCGGGCGTCGGCGATGCCGCGCGCGGCCGCCTGACCCTCGAGCACCGGATCGCCGAAGCCGACCATGCGCGTGCCCGCCTGGCCATCGCCGCGCGCCGCGACCGCGCGCAGCAATTGCAGCGACTGGAGCGAAGGAAGCTGAAGCAGGGCGGGGCCGTCGGCGAGCCATTTGGTTGCGCGCAGCACTGCGGGATCGCCATCGGCGCCGGTCGGCTTTTCGGTAACGAGGATGCCGAGCGGCAGCGAGGAAAGCGACCCGGTCGCGGCAGTAAAGAGATGGCGCTTGCCGGCAAGGTCGGCGGCGAAGGGCGCGAGCAGCCGGTCGTAGAGCAGCCAGGCGGTGCCGCGATCGAAGGGGAAATCGCCTTCGCCCTCGGCCGACCATTTCGCATCCTCTTCGGGCGTCACGTCGATGCTGGCGCCGACGTCCCACAGCAGGCGGCGAACATGCGCGTTGACCTCTGCCGCGGGCATGTCGGCGCGGTTCCAGCGCAGCTTGTCATGGGTGACGAGCAGGACATGGGTGCCAAATTCGGACGGCACGAGCATGACGAAGGCTTCGTCGGGCGCGAGCAGCGCCTGCGCCTCTGCCATGCCGAGCGGACGCGGCCGGATCAGCGCGAAATAATCGGGGGTCGCCGCGGCGATCGCAGCATCGACCTGCGCCCGGCGATCGTCCTTGCGTGCGATTTCGGATTGCAGTGCCGAAAATTGACGCTGGCGTTCGGCGGGGTCGTCGGGGAGCGTTTCGAGCTTCGTGTTGAGCGCCGCGATCGCCGTGTCGATCTGGCGCCGTTCTTCGACGAGCGGCGAAACCGAGGCGCGCGCCGCGGCGCGTTCGGCGGCGGCGCGCGCGACGGCGCGGCTGGTCGTGCCCGCCATCGCATCCTGCAGCGCGGCAAATGCCTGTTCGGCGGCGGCGCCGTCGTGCGCGCCCTTTGCCCACAGAGCGTCGGCATAAAGCAGGAAATAGTCGGCGTAGCGCCGTTCGCCGAGCCATGCCCAAGGATCGGCGGTCACCCAGTCTAGCTTCATTTCGTCGAAACGGTCGAAGCCGAGCGCGTCGCGGAAACTGGTCATGCCCAGCGCGGCATGGCGCGCGGCGGCGAGCGCCGGCGCCGGGTCGCCGCCGGTGCGCAGCAGCAGTTCGGAAAGATCGGCCTTGAGCGCGTTGAGTGTGTCGTCGGGATCGCCGAAGCTGCCGCGCCGCGCCGAGCGTCGGTCGGGGTCGAGATAGAGGGCGACATGGTCGTTGGCGGGATCGCCCAGCACATCGGCCAGCACAGCGATCGCGGCGGCGCTGCGGTCGCGCTTCTTGAGGAAGGTGGTCAGATTGTCGAGCGCGTGAAGGGTGCGAAAATCGCCCGCGCCGAACGCCTTGCGTTCGACGGCCAGCGCCTCGCGGTAAACGGCTTCGGATTCGGCGTCATTGGCGGGCAGATCGTCGAGATCCCAAGCCAGATCGCGCAGCGCCTTGGCATATTCGTCGCTGTCCTTGCCATAATGACCGGCGAACAGCGCCACCTTGCGGCGGCTGTTGGCGATGCGTTCGGCCTCGTCGCCATAGCTCGACAGGGCGCGCCTCTCGGCCTCGATCGCCTTTTGCTCGGCGTCGAAATCGACCCCGGCGAGCTGGGTGCCGACGAGCGCGCCGAAACCGTAGCGGGCAAGCTGATCGCGCGCGCGGTCGGCCTTTCCCGCGGCGACCGCGGCCTTGGCATAGGCTTCGGCGATGCCGGTCACGTCATTGACCATATCCTTGTCGAAATATTCGCCGCTGCCCGCCTTGCCCTTCGTATAATGCGGGCTGGCCACCAGGATCGCGAGGATGCGTTCGTCGAGGGCGAGTGCGTCGTCGGGGCGGTTCGCTGCCGCAAGCGCGGCGCGATAGTCGTAATAACGGCGCACGAGGCGGAAATCGGGGCCTTCGCAATCGTCGCCGGCACAGGCCTCGATCGCGGCGAGGCTGTCGTCGAACAGCCGCTTGCGCAGCGCCCCGGCGTCGTCGGCGCGGCCGACGAGGGCAAGCAGCGCGGCGTAGCTCGACAGCATGTCGGCGCGCTTGTCGCGCGCCTGGTCGCAGCGCGTGCCCCATGCCGGGCCCTCGCACCCCGCCCAGCGCGGTTCGAAGCGCGCGATGACGGCATCGAAAGCGGTGACGGCTTCGCTGGCGCGCCCGACGTCGTTGAGCATCTGTCCATATTCGAGCAGCGTATCGCCGAGGTCGGTATCGTCGCGCGCGCAGCCCATCACCATGCCGGGGACGCGGCGGCCGCAGCCATAGGCTTCCTCGGTCAGCGCATAGACATAATGGGAGAAGGGCTCGATCGCCTCTTCGCGGTAGCCGTTGATGCGCAGCGCGAGCGCATATTGGCGTTCGACATCGGCGGTCGCATAGGTGCCCGCTCCGTAGAGCCGGGTGGCGATTTCGACCGCGCGCACGAGCGCCTGCCGCGATTCGGGTGCCCGGTGCGCCCAGCTGAGATTGTTTGCGTGGACGAGCAGCTTGGCGAGATAGGGGGCGCTGTTTTCGCCGCGGTCGACGGCGATCAGCTTGAGCGTGCGTTCGGAGATGGCGGCGCGGTCGGTGAGATCGGCCGCCAGTTCCTTGCGGTCATTCTCGGCCACCTTTTCGGCGGTCGCGGGTGACAGGTCGGGGGCGATCTGCGCCGCGGCCGGAAGCGCGGCGACGAGCCAGAACGCCGCCCATATCCCCGCCAGCATCGCCCGCATCCGCCCCATATTCCGCCCCCCGCGCACGGCCGCGCCGGCAAGGCGGCGAAGCCGGAAGCCAAGGGGTTAGGCAAAATCGCGGCGCGGCGCAAATCGGGAGTCGGGCGCTATTGCCCCGCGGCGCGGCGCTCCGCAAACCATTGGCGCAGCATCGCCGCGGTGCAGCCGGTAAAGCCGTAAGAGCCGATGACCGAGCAACTGTCGGGGCGCGTCAGGCGGGCGATATTGTCATAATCCTCGACGCGGGCGCCCCACGCGCTGCCGCCGACCGACGTGTCGTCATCCTTTCCGCGCAACTCCTTCGGCACGCGGTAGCGGTCCGATTCGGGGCGCTGGGCGCAGACGACGATCTCCTCACCCTCGGCGACCGGACAATGGTCATCGCCATAGGTGACGAGAAAGGAGATGCGTTCGGGCGGTTCGCTGTGCTGTGCGAGGCTTTCGTCCTGCGCGGCGGCAGGTAGCGGAGCCAGCAGCATGGCGGCGGCAAGCAGCAGCGACGGGGCGGCGGTTGAAATCGACATGGCGTTCCCTCTGACCATCCCCGTATCCGCAATAGGCGCGCGAAGATGAACCCCAGCCGAACCGGGCTCAGGCGATATCGAGCGACGCGGCGATGGCGGCCCATATTTCAGCGAGTTCGTCGGCGCCGGTGCAATAGGGCGGCATGACATAGACGCTGTTGCCGAGCGGGCGCAGCAGCACGCAGCGATCGCGGTAGAAGGCGGTGAGGCGGGGAGCGAGCGCCGAAAGATAGCCCGCATCGGCGACCACGAGATCGAGCGCGGCGATGGTGCCGAGGCGGCGCGGATTGGCGATGCGCGGATCGGTGGCCAGCATCGCGAGATGCGCGGCCTGGGCATCGGCGAGCGCGTCGATGCGCTGCTGCACCGGTTCGTCGCGCCAGATGGCGAGATTGGCGTTGGCGGCGGCGCAGGCGATGGGGTTCGCCGTGTAGCTCGACGAATGATAGAAGGTCTTCGCGCGATCGGGCGAATAATGCGCCGCGAAGATCGCTTCGCTGCACAGCGTTACCGCGAGCGGCATCGCGCCGCCGGTGAGGCCTTTCGACAGGCAGACGATATCGGGGATCACCCCCGCCTGGTCGCAGGCGAAGCGCGTGCCGGTGCGGCCCCAGCCGGTCATCACCTCGTCGGCGATGAAGAGCACGCCGTGCGCGGCGCAGATGGCGCGCATCTCGGCGAGCACCCATGCGGGATAGATCAGCATGCCGCCGGCGCCGAGGATCAGCGGTTCGACGATGAAGGCGGCGGGTTTTTGAAGGCAAGCGGCTTCGAGCGCGTCGAGCGTAGCCTGTTCCATGGCCTCATGGGGGAAGGGGATGGTGCCCACGTCGAACAGCAAAGGTTGCCACGCGCGGTTGTAGACGCCGCGCTCGCCGACCGACATCGTGCCGATCGTGTCGCCATGATAGCTGTGGTCGAGCACGAGAATGCGGCTGCGCGCCTCGCCGATGTTGAACCAGTAGCCGAGCGCCATCTTGAGCGCGACCTCGACGCTGGTTGAGCCCGAGTCCGAAAAGAAGACGCGGGTGAGCGGGGCGGGGGTGATGCGGATCAGTTCGGCGGCGAGGCTTTCGGCGGGCTCGTGCGTCCAGCCTGCGAAAATGAGCTGGTCGAGCTTTTCGGTCTGGGCCCGGATCGCAGCCATGATTTTCGGGTGCGCATGGCCGTGGGTGGTGACCCACCAGCTAGAGATCGCGTCGATCCAATAGTTGCCGTCGGCGTCGTAAAGGCGCGCGCCCTCGCCGCGGGCGATGAGCGGGATGGCGTCGCCGAGGCCGTGCTGGGTGAAGGGGTGCCAGATGGGAGAGGGGGACGTGGTCATTTCTTCTCGTCGGGGAGCAAGGATGGGTTAGCGGAGATCCGTCAGGTTGAAGTCGTCCGCTAAATCCATGGTCGACTTGGCGCGCGCGACCGCTCTCAACAATGCATCGACCGCCGCCCAACAGGCGGAGGTGGAAGCACCGTACAAACCACCGATCACCATCGACCGCCAATCCGCGAAAAGGATAGCGAGAATGAGTCCCCCAATCAGCGTCCCGACGGCTCCGGCGAGCGCATAGGCGGCCGAGCGTCTGAACCCCTTGTGCGTCAGCTCATTGAAGATGCCGGCCACCATGATCGCGCCGGGGAGCGTAAAAAACATGACGGCGGCGCCGAAATAGACCGGATAAACACCTAGAGTCGGATCGGACAATCTGATGTCGAGCCAAATTAGCATGCCGTAGCTGGCAACTACCCCGCCTGCGTAGGCGCCGACAAATAGACCGAAAATGGACCGTATCCACATAGTCCTCGTCTAGTGGAAAACCGATGCGTTGCAAATCGCGGGGGTCAGGAGAAATCCGCGATGCTGAAATTTTCGGTGAAAGCGGCCGCCAGATTGTCCGGCGTCAGCGGATCGACGGCCGGCAGGCGGCCGAGGCGCTTTGTGCCCGATAGGGCCGCGATGATCGCTTCGCTGTCGGGGGCCGCCTCGCCGACGAAGGCGATGCCGTGGATGGGGACGTGGCGGGCCTTGAGGGCTTCGATCGTGAGCAGGCTGTGGTTGATCGTGCCGAGCGCGGTGCGCGCGCAGACGATCACGGGGATCTGCCAGCGCGCGAACAGGTCGGCGTAGAGCAGCGTGCGGGTGACGGGGACGAGCGCGCCGCCCGCGCCTTCGATCAACAGGTCGCCGGGCGGCGGGACGAGCGCGTCGGCGTCGATGGTCACGCCGTCGATTTCGGCGGCAAGGTGCGGCGAGGCGGGGGTGACGAGACGCCAGGTTTCAGGATGGACGCGAACGCCGGCGAGGCGCGCGACGGCTTCGCTGTCGGTTTCCTCTTCAAGCCCCGACTGGATCGGCTTCCAGTAGGGCAGGCCGAGCGCGCCCGCGAGCGCCGCCGAAAAGACGGTCTTGCCGATGCCGGTATCGGTGCCGGTGACGACGAAGCGGGTCATGCCGCCGCCATCGCCGCCGACAGCGCATCGACCATCGCGTCGATGTCGCGGGTCGAGACGTTGAGGGTGATCGCGATGCGCAGCCGCGCCGTGCCCTGCGGCACCGTCGGCGGGCGGATGCCGCGGATGTCGAAACCCTCGGCCTGCAGCATGGCGGCAATCCGCATCGTGCGGGCGTTGTCGCCGATGACGACGGGGATGATCTGGCTGCCGCTCGGCGCGATGCCGAGCGCCGCGAGCCGCTTTTCGGCGTGGCGGACGAGCCCCGAGAGCCGTGCCTCGCGCTCGGGCTGTTCGGCGACGATCTCGAGCGCCTGGCGTACGAGCCACGCCATGAGCGGCGAGGGCGCGGTCGAGAAGATGAAGGGACGGCCGCGGTTGACGAGGAAGTCGCGGACGATCGCGGGGCCGCAGAGCAACGCGCCTTCGCAGCCCAGCGCCTTGCCGCAGGTGTGGAGCGTGATCAGATTGGCGCGCGGCGCGAGCGCGTGGGCAAGCCCCTGTCCTGCCGGGCCATAGACGCCCGTCGCATGCGCCTCGTCGACGATCAGCACCGCGTCGTGACGGTCGGCGATAGCGGCGAGGTCGGCGAGCGGAGCCCTGTCGCCGTCCATCGAATAGAGGCTTTCGACCGCGATCCATGGCGTGCCGGTGCCGCCGCCTGCGCGCCAGCGGAGGATAGCGTCTTCAAAGGCTTGCGGGTCGTTATGCGCAGCCGCTGTGCGGTCGGCGCGGCCGAGTTTCATCCCGTCGTGCGCGCTCGCATGGATCAGCGCGTCGTGGACGAGCAGGTCGCCGCGCTGCGGCAGCGTCGCGAACAGCGCGGCGTTGGCCGCGAAGCCGGTGGGGAAGAAGAGCGCCGCCTCGGTGCCATAGTGGCGCGCCGCATGCGCCTCGAGCGCTTCATGCTCGGCATGGTTGCCGCGCAGCAGCCGCGAGCCGCCCGAACCGGCCGGAATGCCGCGCGCGGCGCCCTGCGCCAGCGCTTCGGCGAGCGCGTAGGAACCCGCTAGCGCGAGATAGTCGTTCGAGGCGAAATCGATCCCGGCGCGCGGCGCGAGCGCGCGGCGGCGGCCGTCGGCGGCGAGCACGGCGAGATCGGCGCGGTGGGCGGCGAAAATTGGGCTATCCAATTCCGTTTGTCCTGAGGAGCCCCTGAGCTTGTCGAAGGGGCGTCTCGAAGGACCGAAGGCGTGCGGTGCTTCGAGACGGGCCTTCGCCGGTGCTCAGTCCCTCCTCAGCACGAACGGCATGAGGAGGGAGCAAGGTGGCTTAATTCTTTGCCTTGTCGACCAGCTTGTTCTTGGCGATCCACGGCATCATCGCGCGCAGCTGGGCGCCGGTCTGTTCGATCGGATGCGCTGCGGCGGCCTTGCGGCTGGCCTTGAGTTCGGGCTGGCCGGCCTGGTTGTCGAGGACGAAATCCTTGACGAAGCGGCCCGAGGTGATGTCGGCGAGGACGCGCTTCATTTCGGCCTTCGTCTCTTCGGTGATGATACGCGGACCCGTCTTGATGTCGCCATATTCGGCGGTGTTCGAGATCGAATAGCGCATGTTCGCGATGCCGCCTTCATAGAGAAGATCGACGATCAGCTTGGTTTCGTGGAGGCATTCGAAATAGGCCATTTCGGGGGCATAGCCCGCCTCGACCAGCGTTTCAAAACCCGCCTGGATCAGATGGGTGATGCCGCCGCAGAGCACCGCCTGTTCGCCGAAAAGATCGGTTTCGCACTCTTCCTTGAAGGTCGTTTCGATGATGCCGCTGCGACCGCCGCCGACCGCCGAGGCATAGCTGAGGGCGAGCGCCTTGGCGTGGCCGTTGCCGCTGTTGCCCGATGCTTCCTGTGCAACCGCGATCAGGCAGGGAACGCCGCCGCCCTTCTGATATTCGCTGCGCACCGTGTGGCCGGGGCCCTTGGGCGCGACCATGAAGACGTCGATGTCGGCGCGCGGTTCGATGAGGCCGAAATGGACGTTGAGGCCGTGCGCGAAGGCGAGCGCGGCACCGGGCTTCAGATTGTCGGCGAGATCGTCGTAATAAATCCTTGCCTGATGCTCGTCGGGCGCCGCGATCATGATGACGTCGGCCCAGGCGGCGGCTTCCTTGTTCGACAGGACGCGGAAGCCGGCGCCTTCGGCCTTCTTCGCGGTCGCCGAGCCGGGACGCAGCGCGATCGCGACATCCTTGACCCCGCTGTCGCGCAGATTCTGCGCATGGGCGTGGCCCTGGCTGCCGTAGCCGAGGATGGCGACCTTCTTGTTCTTGATCAGATCCTGGTCGGCGTCGCGATCGTAGTAAACCTGCATGTCCTGTAACCCCTTTGTATGTTCATCTGTTTGTCATCCCCGCGAAAGCGGGGACCCAGAGCGTGTGTCGGCTGACCCTTCCCTGGGTTCCCGCTTTCGCGGGAATGACAATGGTTTGGTTAAACTCTAAAGCGCCTCCGGCCCGCGGGCGATGGCGACGATGCCGGTGCGGCCGACCTCGACCAGACCGCATTCGCGCATCAGCGCGATGAAGCGGTCGACCTTGTCGCTGTTGCCGGTGATTTCGAAGATGAAGCTCGACAGCGTCGTATCGACGACCTTGGCGCGGAAGACGTCGGCAAGGCGCAGCGCCTCGATGCGCTTTTCGCCGGTGCCGGCGACCTTCACCAGCGCGATCTCGCGTTCGACATGCGCGCCCTGATCGGTGAGGTCGGTGACCTGATGCACCGGCACCAGCCGGTCGAGCTGCGCGATGATCTGGTCGATCACCGCGGGCGGACCCGAGGTGACGATGGTGATCCGCGACAGCGCATGATCGGCGCTGATGTCGGCGACGGTCAGGCTTTCGATATTATAGCCGCGCGCCGAGAAGAGCCCGGTGATCTTGGCCAGGATACCCGCCTCGTTATCGACGGTGACGGCGAGGACATGGCGCTCGCCCGTTTCGGTGGTGATTTTCATTGTTATTCCTTCCCCTCCCGCTTGCGGGAGGGGATCGAGGGGTGGGTGCGAGCGCAGCGAGCAGGCGGCGTTGCGGTGCCCACCCCGCTGCGGCGAGCGAACAAGTTCGCAAGCCTTGCTGCCCCTCCCGCAGGAGCTTGGCAACGCGGCAGTCGACGATCACCGGGCCCGGCGTTTCGATCATCTGCCGGATGCCGTCCTCGAGCTCGCCGAGCGTGTCGATGCGCAGGCCGGTCCAGCCATAGGCCGCGGCCAGTTTCACGAAATCGGGCAGGCTGTCCGAATAGCTGTTCGAATAACGGCTTTCGTAGGTCAATTCCTGCCACTGGCGGACCATCCCCATCCATTCATTGTTGAGGATGAAGATTTTCACCGGCAGGCGGTACTGGCTGACCGTACCCATTTCCTGAATGTTCATCTGGAGCGAGGCTTCGCCCGCGATGCAGACAACCAAGCGGTTCGGGTGCGCGATTTGTGCGCCGACGGCGGCGGGGAATCCGTAGCCCATCGTGCCGAGCCCGCCCGAGGTGAGCCAGCGGTTGGGCGCGGCAAAGCCGAAATGCTGCGCCGCCCACATCTGGTGCTGGCCGACTTCGGTGGTGATGATCGGATCGCGGCCGCGGGTCGCGTCGAACAGCGCCTTGACCGCACGCTGCGGCATGATTTCGGCGCCCGCGTCCTTCTTTTCGGGAAAGTCGAGGCAGCGCGTCGCGCGCCACCCGTCAATGCGGCGCCACCATTCGCCAAGATCGCGCGCCTTGTGACCCTTGTCGGCCCAGGCGGCGATGAGCGCATCGAGCGCGCGGCCGGCATCGCCGACGACCGCGATGTCGACCGGGACGATCTTGTTGATCGAGCTGCGGTCGATGTCGATGTGGATCTTCTTCGCCTCGGGCGCGAAGGCGTCGAGGCGGCCGGTGACGCGATCGTCGAAGCGCGCGCCGACCGCGATGATGAGGTCGGCGCGGTTCATCGCCATGTTCGATTCATAGGTGCCGTGCATGCCGAGCATGCCGAGCCATTTGGGATCGTCCGACGGGAAGGCGCCCAGCCCCATCAGGGTCGAGGTGATCGGTGCGCCGGTCAGGCTAACGAGCTGGCGCAGCGCCGCGCTGGCGTCGGGGCCGGCGTTGATGACGCCGCCGCCGGTATAGAAGATCGGGCGTTCGGCCGCGGCGATCATGTCGATCGCCTGCGCGATGGCGCCGGCATCGGGTTCGACCTGCGGACGATAGCTTTGATGCTCAATCTTTTCGGGCACGCTGTAGCTGCCCGTTGCGACCTGAACATTCTTCGGAATGTCGATGACGACGGGGCCGGGGCGGCCGTGCGTCGCGATGTAGAAAGCCTCGTGAATCACGGCGCCCAGCCGGTCGGGGTCCATGACCAGATAATTATGCTTGGTGCAGTGGCGCGTGATGCCCACCGTGTCGCATTCCTGAAAGGCGTCGGTGCCGATCAGCGTCGTCGGCACCTGACCCGTCAGCACGACCATCGGGATCGAATCGAGCAGCGCGTCGGTGATGCCGGTGACGGCATTGGTCGCGCCCGGCCCCGATGTGACGAGCACGACGCCGGGCTTGCCGGTCGAGCGCGCATAGCCCTCTGCCGCGTGGGTCGCGGCCTGTTCGTGGCGAACGAGGACATGCTTGATCGAGGGATGATTGAAGAGGGCATCGTAGATCGGAAGCACCGCGCCGCCCGGATAGCCGAACACCGTATCGACCCCGAGGTCGACCAGCGCCTGAACCACCATGTCGGCACCACTCATTTCCTTCACGACACGCGCTCCTTTCTTCGTGCGGCCCGATGCTGGACGCAGCCTGTCCGCGGCCTTGTTGCGCCGCAGCAGGCAGCGGGCAATAGGTATATGATTCTATCCTGTCAACAGTCTATCACGTAATAATATTGCGATTTGATTGATTGAATCGACGGATAATGACTCTTCGTGGCGTGGCCATCCGGCGGGGGGCTGGTGGCGGAACCAGGTATATTGCCGCTTCGCATATTGGCGGGTCGCCGCCTGTTCGTGGCGAACGAGGGTCGGCGGGATTGAGCCGAGCGGCGGCGGCGGGATCGGCTGCGGCGAGCGCGGCATAAGCATCGGCGACGGGCAGCGCGCGCACCGCTTCGCGAATCTCCGGGTCGATTTCGGGAACCGGGGCGATGCCGTCGAGCAGCGTGCGCAGGTAGAGGCCGGTGCCGCCGACGAGGATGGGAACCTTCCCCGCGGCGTGCGCGTGGGACAGGGTGCGGCGCGCTTCTTCGGCCCAACGCGCCGCATTGTGGGCGGACCCGCCATCGACATGACCGAAGAGGCGATGCGGGATGCCGGCCATCTCCGCCGCGTCCGGCCGTGCCGAGAGGAGGGGGATGTCCGCATAAACCTGACTCGCGTCGGCGTTGACGACCTCTGCGTCGCCGAGCGCCTGGGCGAGGGCGACCGCCAATGCGCTCTTGCCGCTGGCGGTGGGGCCAGCGATAAGCGCCACCGGTGGACGGTGCGTGAAGGAAGAAGAAGGAGATGCCATGTTCGTTGCAACGCTGATAGCAGCCGGGAAGCTGACGGGCGAGGTGGTCCGCGAAGCGATCGACCGCCTTGATGCGACGGAGCATGAGGTAGGCGCGCCGCACTGGATCGATCAGGGCGACGCTGCGGACATCTTCTTTCAGGGCAGTCTGGTCAGCGCGCGCGCCGAACTGGCGAAAATGGACCATGGCGCGCTCGACGTCGTCGTCCAGCCGCTTGGCGACCGGACGAAGAAGCTGATCATCGCCGACATGGATTCGACGATGATCACCGTCGAATGCATCGACGAGCTCGCGGACTATGCCGGGATCAAGCCGCAGATCGCCGCGATCACCGAACGCGCGATGCGCGGCGAGCTCGATTTTCGCGCCGCGCTGATCGAGCGCGTCGGGCTGCTCGGCGGCATGGCCGAGGCGACGATCGCCGAATGCCGGGCGGAGCGGGTCAGACTGACCCGCGGCGCGCGCACGCTGGTCCAGACGATGAAGGCGCATGGCGCCTGGTCGGTGCTGGTGTCGGGCGGTTTCCTGCCCTTTGCCGCGCCGGTCGCCGAAGCGATCGGCTTTGACAAGGTGGTTGCGAACGATCTGGAGATCGCCGGCGGCAAGCTGACCGGCAAGGTTACCGAACCGATCGTCGACAGCACCACCAAGCTCGAAACGCTGCGCGCCGAGGCGGCGGCGCGCGGGCTGGCGCTGGGCGACACGCTGGAGTCGATCCAGCCGCGACTGGCGGAGCTGGCCGAGATCGTGCCGACCCTGTCGACCTCCGCGGACGCGCTCCACCGCGCCGTGGGTCCCCTCGGGGACCTCGCCGGTCGGCTGCCGCTCAACCGACGCCGTCCGCTCGCCGCCGGGACCCCGGCCGGAACCCAGGCGTGAGCGACCGGCTGCCGCCGGTCACGCCCGACTCCCGCGACCACCCGCCGCTGCCCCCGGTCCGGGCCGAGCGGCGCAACGTCGACGAGGCGGAGTCACGGGCGGCCAACGGGCCGGACTGGGACCGCTACGCCGACGACTACCAGGCCACGCACGGGGAGTTCCTGGGCGACGCCGGGTTCGTGTGGGGTCCCGAGGGACTGACCGAGGCCGAGGCCGGGGTCCTCGGCGACGTCCGTGAGCGCGACGTGCTGGAGGTCGGTTCCGGCGCCGGGCAGTGCTCCCGGTGGGTGCGCGCCCAGGGTGGGCGCGGCATCGGCCTGGACCTCTCCCACCGCCAGCTGCAGCACTCGCGACGGCTGGACGAGGTGACCGGGCTGACCGTCCCGTCGGTGCGCGGTACCGCGACCGCGCTGCCCTTCCGTGACGCCAGCTTCGACGCGGTCTTCTCCTCCTTCGGGGCGCTGCAGTTCGTCGCCGACCTCGACGACGCGGTCGCGGAAGTCGCGCGGGTGCTCAGGCCGGGCGGCCGGTTCGCCTTCTCCATCACCCACCCCACGCGGTGGATGTTCCCCGACGACCCCGGGGACGAGGGTCTGGTCGCGTCCCAGTCCTACTGGGACCGCCGGCCCTACGTCGAGGTCGACGAGGCCAGCGGCGCGGTGTCCTACGTCGAGCCCCACCGCACGCTGGGCGACTGGGTGGC
>LULJ01000851.1_pt1 | contig 13185 bp, 15 predicted proteins | sample 728171 | NCBI WGS metagenome assembly LULJ01 (sample SAMN03860292, study PRJNA289734) | marine metagenome | biome: seawater column; feature: ocean; material: water; isolation source: Red Sea water column Station 169 - depth 25m | place: Saudi Arabia: Red Sea | collected 2011-10-15 | depth 25 m
AAGTATTGGAGAGGAGAAAGCTCAAGAAACAGTCCGTAAGGCACTAGCAGTTGGAGCTGACAGGGGAATACTAGTTAAAACAGATAGTGTTGTTGAACCTCTTTCAGTTTCAAAATTATTACAAAAAATTGTCGAAAAAGAAAAACCAGATTTAGTTTTTATGGGTAAACAAGCAATCGATGATGATTGCAATCAGACAGGTCAAATGTTAAGCGCGCTGCTTAATTGGCCTCAAGCCACTTTTGCATCTAAAATTGAGATCAAAGATGGGAAGTTAGAGGTGACAAGAGAAATAGATGAAGGTTTAGAAACAATAGAAATAAATGTTCCAGCAATAGTAACTTGTGATCTAAGATTAAATGAACCAAGGTATGCCTCATTGCCAAATATAATGAAAGCTAAAAAAAAACCTATTGAACAATTAAATGCGTCAGATTTAGGAGTAGATATAAGCCCAAGAATCGAGCAGATTAAAGTTGAGGAACCACCTAAAAGAAAAGCTGGTATTAAAGTAGCTAGTGTGTCTGAATTGGTTCAGAAATTAAAAAATGAGGCTAAAGTAATTTAGATGTCAGTATTATTAATTGCAGAACACAATAATAAAGAATTGAAACCGTTCACACTTAATGCAGCAACTGCAGCATCACAAATAGATAATGATGTTCATGCTGTAATAATTGGACATGAATGTGAAGATACAGCAAAAGCATTATCAAAATTAGAATTTGTTAAAAAAGTTATCCAAGTCGAAGCAGCTCACTACGAGAATTTTGTTGCTGAAAACTTTGCACCAGTAATTGTAAAATTAGCTGATAATTATTCACACATAATAAGTTCAGCAAACACATTTGGAAAAAATTTAATGCCTAGAATTGCTGCTGCCTTAGATACTTCTCAAATCAGTGATATAACTAAAGTTATTGCTCCAGATACCTTTTTAAGACCAATATATGCGGGAAATGCTTTTGCAACTGTAAAAAGTAAAGATGTAAAGAAATGTATAACTATAAGACCCACATCATTCGATCCTTGTGAAAGTTCTGGAGGATCAGCTTCAATAGAAAAAGCTGAAGCAAGTGAAGAATTTTCAAAAACAAAGTTTATCAAGAGAGAAGAGGTAAAATCGGATAGACCAGAATTGGGCACAGCAAGAGTAGTTGTTTCAGGTGGAAGAGGAATGCAAAGTGGTGATAATTTTAAACTTATAACTTCTTTGGCAGACAAATTAAACGCGGCGATTGGAGCATCTAGAGCAGCAGTTGATGCAGGATATATAAGTAACGATCACCAAGTTGGACAAACAGGTAAAGTTGTTGTTCCAGATTTATATATTGCAGTAGGTATTTCTGGGGCAATCCAGCACCTAGCTGGAATGAAAGAAAGTAAAGTAATTGTTGCGATAAATAAAGATGGGGAAGCACCAATTTTTAGCGTCGCAGACTATGGACTTGAAGCTGATCTTTTTGAGGCAGTTCCTCAATTCTTAGAGGAATTGAACAAATTAAACACTATACAAAAATAATATAATCTGTAAAAAATTAAATTATGTCCAGAGAGACAATGGAATATGATGTGGTTATTGTAGGTGGTGGTCCATCAGGGTTGTCTACGGCTATAAAATTAAAACAATTAAACTCAGAATTAAATATTTGCTTATTAGAAAAAGCATCTGAAATTGGCGCTCACATTTTAAGTGGAAATGTATTTGAGACAAGAGCTCTAGATGAACTGATCCCCAACTGGAAAGAATTAAATTCACCTATTAAAACTAAAGTTACTAAAGAAAAATTTTTATTTTTAGGAAAAAATAAATCCTTAAGCTGGCCAACATGGTTGTTACCAGCTGTTCAACAAAATCACAAAAACTATATTATTAGCCTAGCAAACTTATGTAGATGGCTTGCAGAACAAGCAGAAAAACTTGGAGTTGAAATTTTCCCAGGATTTCCAGCAAGTGAAATTTTATTTAATGAAGATGGTTCTGTAAAAGGTGTAGCAACTCAAGATATGGGTATTGATAAAGAAGGAAACAAAAAAGATAGTTTTGAGCCTGGTATCGATTTATTGGGAAAGATTACTGTTTTTGCAGAGGGTTGCAGAGGTCATTTAGGAAAACAATTAATCAAAAGATTTGAACTTGATAAAGATAAAGACCCACAACAATATGGAATAGGGTTTAAAGAGATATGGGAAGTGGATGAAAAGAATCACCATGAAGGTTTAGTAATGCATACCGCTGGATGGCCATTAGATAATAGTACTTACGGAGGAAGTTTTATCTATCACGCAGAAAAGAAACAAATATTTTTAGGTTACGTAATTGGTTTAGATTATCAAAATCCACACTTATCTCCATTTGATGAATTTCAAAGATTCAAAACACATCCTGCGATAAGAAAAATAATTGAGGGTGGAAAAAGAATTTCTTATGGTGCTAGAGCTTTGATAGAAGGTGGTTTCCAAAGTTTGCCAAAAATGTTTATGCCTGGTGCATTATTGATTGGGTGTGATGCGGGTACTTTAAATATGCCTAAGATAAAAGGATCGCATACTGCAATGAAAAGTGGAATAATTGCAGCAGAAGCAATAAATGACCATTTGAAAGATGATAAAGAGCTATCAATTTTTGAGGAAAAATTAAAAAAAAGTTGGTTATACAAAGAACTATATGAGGCAAGAAATGTTAAGCCTAGTTTTAGTTGGGGCTTAATTTTGGGAATTATTTTTACTGGAATTGATCAAATTTTGTTTAGAGGTAAATTGCCATTTACACTAAAACACAAACATGCTGACCATCAAACATTAAAACCAGCAAATAAAATGCCTAAAATTGATTATCCTAAGCCAGATAACGTTATTACTTTTGATAAAACGAGTTCAGTTTATCTAACTGGCACAAACCACGTAGACAATCAACCTGTTCATTTAAAACTTAAAGATCCCTCATTACCAATTAATTATACATTAAATGAGTACGATGAACCTGCACAGAGGTATTGTCCAGCAGGTGTTTATGAAGTTCAAAAAGAGAATGGATCCAACAGGTTTGTTATTAATTCTCAAAATTGTATTCATTGTAAAACTTGTGACATAAAAGAACCTTCACAAAATATCACCTGGGTAACACCTGAGGGTGGGGGTGGTCCTAAATACGGGAATATGTAACTTAAGACAAATCTATTGCAAATTTTTTTAGAGTTTCGATAGGTAAAATTTTTAGAGTATTTTCATGTGTACTCTTCAGATAAATTGGACAGCCTTTACCAGCTTCGACAGCTCTTGCATACCAGGAAGCACATACACACCATCCATCTCCATCCTTTAAACCAGGAAAACCATATTCAGGATGTGGCGTAATTAAATCATTGCCAGCCTCTTTGCACCATTCTAAAAATTCGGTAGTTACTTTTGCGCAAACGGTGTGTAAACCTCTATCATTCTCATCAGTGTTACAACAGCCATCTCTGTACCACCCGGTAAGTGGATCCAATGAACAACTCTCTAAATTTTCACCCAAAACATTTTTTTGCATAAATTTATCCAAATATATTAAAAATTTTATTGTCTATAAGTCCATTGAACGAAATTGAGCGTCTTTCCTCTTTTGTTCCTTTAAAAGGATAAACAGTGTGCATCAAATAATGTGGAAAAAAGTAAAAATCCCCAACCTTTGGTTCTATAGGAAACCTGCACTGAGACAAAAACATTCTATTTCCATGAATTAACTCTAAGTTTCCACCTCTATAATCTTTTTTATTGTCTTGAAAATGTTTACCAAAAGTTTCTGGTAATTTTAAAAAACCAGCACCTGATATATGACCTGAATGCCAATGTACCGGATTATATTCGTTTTCAAATTGTCTAACAACCCAGGTTTCAATTAATTTAAATTCAGAGATTTTTTTCCCCGTATCTTTATAAATCCACTGTGCGACAGAGTCCCCTAGAAATTTTAACCACCCACTTTCTTCAACAGTCTTTTTGTCTAATCTAAATTCTTGTTTAACATCTCCAACAAGGCCCTTACCGACATCAAGATTTTTTGATTGATCTTTGTCTTTTATAGTATTGTCAATAAACTTGTTAAGGTGATTTAAAAGATTTTCTGGAATTTTTACCTTAAAAATTGAGGGACCAAAAATTCTAATTAATCCATAGTCATTATTCATAATTATCTAGCTCTTAAAAAAAATATCTTACTATTTTCCATAAACATTATAAATTTCTTCATCTATGTCAGCATTGAATGAGACAGACCTTCTCTCTTCATCTGAGTCTTTGAAAGGGTAAACTGTATGCATTAAGTAATTTGGAAAAAAGTAAAATTCACCAACTTTAGGTTTAACTTTAAAAAGAGAATTACATAAAAACTGCCTCGAACCATGAATTAATTCCAATCTGCCATTTGGATTTGATTTTTTATTTGATTGGGGTGAGCTACCAAAATTTTCAGGTACCTTTAAATAACCTACACCAGAAATATGGCCAGAATGCCAATGGGTCGGATTATATTCATTTTTAAACTGTCTAACAATCCAAGAATCTCTTAAAGAAAAATTTTTTACAGGGTTACCACTACTTTTCTCTACCCAAGTTGACACACATTTACCTAAAAATTCCATCCAGCCTGATGTCTCACAAAATGGTCTATCTAATATAAATTCTTGAGTAACCTGACCGGCCAATTTATCTCCATGATTTTGAGCAATAGATTTTTTTTCGTCTTTTATTATATTGTCAACATAATCATTTAATTTTGTGATCATTTCATCTGGAATATTTGCTTTAGCTATGGATGGTCCAAAAGGTTTAGCGATTTGAATTTGAATATTTTTATTCATTCATTAAATTTTTGTAGGATTAGGTTGTCCTTTATATACGTCCTCAGGGTCAAATTTTTTTTCTTTTTCTAAAAATTTCATTTTTACTTCTCTTCCATTACGAATTATTCCCAAAGGTATTGATCTATAAAAACAAGATCTATATCCAACGTGACAGCTTGCTCCCTCACCAATATCAACAGTTAACCAAATAGAGTCTTGATCATCATCAATTCGGATTTCTTTTACTTTTTGAACAAATCCACTAGTCTTACCTTTGTGCCAAATAGCTTTTCTTGATCTGCTAAAATAATGAGCCTCTTGAGTTTCAATAGTTTTTTTTAAAGCTTCTACATTCATATAACCATGCATAAGAATATCCTTAGTTTTATCACACATTGTAATTACAGGATTATGTAGCATATATCTCAATATATTAAATATTTTAAAAATATAGATTTATAGGTATAAAACTGTCAATGAAACTTGTTAAAAATAATAACGAAGAACAAAAAACTAAAATTGTATCCGATAAGGATGCTGAAGAAGCTTTCAAAACAATTTTACAATGGATAGGTGAGGACCCTCGAAGAGAAGGTTTATTAGAAACACCTAAAAGAGTTGTCAAAGCTTTTAAGGAATATTTCAAAGGATATAAAGAGGATCCAAATTTAGTATTGGACAAAACTTTCGGAGACGTCGAAGGCTATGATGATATGGTTGTTCAAAAAAATATATCAGTTCAAAGTCATTGCGAGCATCATATGGCACCAATAATTGGAAAAGCTCATGTAGCTTATATTCCAAGAGACAGAGTGGTAGGACTAAGTAAATTAGCAAGAGTCGTAGAAGTTTTTTCTAAAAGATTGCAAACACAAGAAAGATTAACTATGCAGATTGCGAATACACTCATGAAATCCTTAGATGCAAAAGGTGTTGCTGTTACTATCGATTCAACTCATCAGTGTATGACCATGAGAGGTATAAAAAAAGAGCAAGCTTCAACTGTAACGAATTATTACTTAGGTCAGTTCAAAGAGGATCTAAGCTATCAAAATAGGTACTTAAGATTTATAAGCACCCAAAAAGAGTAAAGTGTCTGATCAATTTAAAGCATTAATATTAAATCAAGAAAGTGACAAGTTCTCAAGGGAAGTAAAATCAATTGATAAAAGTTTTTTAAAACATGGTGATGTAACTATCAAAGTAGATTACTCAGACTTAAACTTTAAAGATGGAATGATCCTTAAAAATGGTGGAAGGTTAGTTAAAGAATTTCCTCATATTCCTGGAATTGATTTTTCAGGCACTGTTCTAGAAAGTGAAAACTCAAAATTTAAATCAGGTGACGAAGTAATTTTGACTGGTTTTAGAGTTGGGGAAATTTTCTACGGTGGTTATTCCCAAATTGCAAAAGTTAATGGAGATTTTTTGGTTAAAAAACCAACTGGTTTATCGTCAAGGCAAGCAATGATATTAGGCACAGCAGGTTTTACATCTTTGATGGCAGCATTTGCAATTAAGGCTAGAGAAGAAATTCTATTAGGTGAAAAAGTAAAAGATGTTTTGGTAACAGGAGCATCTGGAGGAGTGGGCAGTATTGCTGTAATGATTTTAAATAAGATGGGATATGAGGTTACTGCTGTTTCTGGAAAAGAGTCTAAAGCTGATTATTTAAAAACTTTAGGTGCAAAAAACGTTATAAATAGGGCAGAATTTGATAAAGACCCAAAACTAATTGATAAAGGTTTATGGGATGGAGTAGTTGATACAGTTGGTGGAAAAATTTTAGCCAATGCGATTGTTCAAACAAATTCTAACGGAATTATTGCTGTTTGTGGTAATGCAAGCACCAATGAATTAAACACTAATGTCATACCATTTATGTTAAGAGGAATAAAACTTTGGGGTATGGACTCTGCTAATTGTAGCATTCGAAGAAGAGAATTTATTTGGGGAGAGGCCTCAAAATTGATTAATTTTGATTTATTAGAAAATTCTATTCAAACTGTAAGCTTGGAGGAGTTAATTGAAACTTACCCGAAGATATTAAAAGGTGAAATTTCAGGAAGAGTTTTAGTAGATTTAAATAAATAATGGATTGGGACAAATTAAAAATATTTCATGCAGTTGCCGAGGCTGGAAGTTTTACAAATGCAACAGTCAATTTAAATTTGAGTCAATCGGCTATTAGTCGGCAAATTCAATCATTGGAGCAAGATTTACAAGTTCAATTATTCGAAAGACATGCGAGAGGCCTTACTCTTACAGAAAATGGTGAGTATGTTTTTAAAACAGCTCATGAAGTCATAAGTAAATTAAAAGAGGTAGAAACCACTTTAGGAGATCAAAAAAATAAGCCAACTGGAAAATTAACTATTACGACAGTAAGAAGTTTTGGTACTCATTGGTTGACACCAAGAATTCAAGAATTCATGAGACTAAATCCTGATATAGAGATTGAGCTTATTTTTGAGGATAAAGAGCTAGATTTGAGCACCAGACAAGCAGATATTGGAATCTTTATGCGAAGACCAAAACAATTAAACTATATTCAAAAAAAATTAGTAGATTTGAAGTATTATATTTATGGTTCTAATAGGTATTTAGAGAAAAACGGCATGCCTAAGTCAATAAATGACTTAAACAAACATAAATTTATCTCTTTTGGAAGAGGAGCTCCATCTCCAGTTTATAATCCAGATTGGGCATTAAAATTAGGAATGCCAGAAGGCAAGAAAAGAAAACCAATTATGAAGGTCAACAGTGTAATGGGTTTGTTGCTTGCGGTTGAAACGGGTGTTGGATTAGCTGCTTTACCAGAATATTTAGTTAGTGACTCGAATAAGGTAATTAAAGTTTTACCTAAATCTGAGGGCCCAATAACAGAAGCTCATTTCGTATATCCCCAATCACTAAAAAATACTGCAAGAGTTCAAGCTTTTAGAAATTTTTTATTCAGCAAAATAGGCGACTGGAAATCTTCTTAGCCTGCGACACTATTGCGATTGATAATCATTATCAATGAGAATAGTTCTCATTCTCATTTAGAATCATGCGGAAAAACTTAAAAAACGGACAATATATGAGGAATATAATATCAACATTTACGTTAGTTCTCTCGATAATTACATCATCGTTTGCAATTGCAGACGAGGTTAATGTTTTTAACGCAAGACACTATAAAGCAGACTCTGAACTTTATTCAAAATTTACAAATAAGACCGGAATTAAAGTCAATTTGATAAACGGAAAATCGGGTGCTTTAGAAAAAAGAATAATAAGCGAGGGGGCAGACTCTTCTGCTGATCTATACATTACGGCAGATGCAGGTAGATGTGGTGCCATGGATGCAAAAGGTACACTTCAAGGTGGTCTAACATCTAAAGCTATTAAAGATGCCGTTCCAAAAAGTTTTAGAACAAACAAGTGGGTTGGTATCGCAAAAAGAGCTAGGATAATTTATTATTCGCCTGAAAGAGTTACTGGCGCAGAATTATCTGGAATGACCTATGAGGGTTTAGCTGATCCCAAGTGGAAAGGTAGGCTGGTAATAAGAAAATCAAGTAACATCTATAATAAATCTCTTGTTGCTTCATTGATTGAAAATAATGGAAAGGCTGCAACAGCCGCATGGGCTGAAGGAGTTGTTGCCAATATGGCAAGAACACCGACAGGCAATGATAGAGCGCAAATAATGGCAGTAGCAGCTGGTGAGGCTGATATTGCTGTAGCTAATACATATTACTTAGCTTTGATGTTATCAGGTAAAAAGGGTGCAGAACAACAAGAGGCTGCAAAAAAAGTTGAAGCGTTCTTTCCTAATCAAAATGATAGAGGAACACATATGAACGTAAGTTGTGCAGCTCTAGTAAAAGGTGCTCCTAACAAAGGTAACGCTGTTAAACTCGTAGAGTTTTTATTAACTCCAGAGTCTCAAGAGCATTTTACAAATAATACTTTTGAGTTTCCGATGATTGATGGTGTTTCACCAAGTCCATTAGTAGTTAATAATTTGGGGTTAGATTTCAAACAAGACATGAAAACTAAGCTCGCTTCTTATGGAAAAAATCAAGCTGCTGCAGTGGAAGTAATGACAGCTGCTGGTTGGAAGTAACAATGAGAGAAAGAAAGAAATTTATATCTGATATTGATTACAATAAATCTTCTAAGGCATGTTCACCGTGTAATTTAGAGTGTAAAAAAATCGATAAAAGAGTAAATAATAGAAAACTTTCAGAATTAAGTGCTAAGGAGGTTCCGCATATCCTAAAAGTATTTGATCTTTAAATTTTCTGGAGTGCTCGTACTTTGACTGAGAAGATGCTCAGTACGGGCACAAATACTTTCATGTTTATAAGGCGGATTATGAATTATGAGAATTAGTTTTTGGCATATATCTTCTTTTTTAATTTCACTTTTTGTAATAATCCCAATACTTACCGTCTTTTCGAGTTTTTTTGAGGATACTTCAAATTATTATCAAATTTTAAAAGACACTTTTTTAATAGAATATATATTTAACTCAATTTTTTTATTATTTTCTGTTTTATTATTAACTTTTTTAATTGGCACTGGGTCAGCTTATTTAGTTTCTTTTTACGAATTTCCACTAAGTAATTTTTTTAAATGGAGTTTAATATTATCTTTTGCAGTCCCCCCGTATATCTACGCCTATTCTTTAACAGCTTTTTTTGAAAATTATGGAACTGCATATACTATTTTAAAAAATTTATTTGGTGATGGTAATTACAATCAAAATATACCTAAATTTGATGGTTTATTAGGTGTTATCTTATCTATTTCTTTTTCTTTATATGCTTATGTTTACATTTTAGCCAGAGCATCCTTTTTGTATCAATCACAAAATTTAATAGAATTAGGTAAAAACCTAGGATTTACAAAATTAAAAACATTATATTCAATTATTTTACCATCAGCACGACCGGCTATAATTGCAGGCTTATCATTGGTAGCAATGGAAACTCTAGCAGAATTTGGTGCAGTTGATTTTTTTTCAATAAATACACTAACGACAGGAATATATAATTCTTGGATAGCCTTCGATGATTTAGCTTTTGCAAATAGATTATCATTTTTTTTGCTACTTTTTATCTTTGCACTCTTCATTATAGAAAATTTTTCGAGAAAAAAGGCAAAATACCACTTCAATTCGAGGGGTGGATTTAAGCAAAAGCATAAAATAAAACTCGAGGGAAAAAAATCCTTTCTGGCTTTCTTATTTTGTTTTTCTGTATTCTTCTTAAGTTTTTTATTCCCTTTAAGTCAAATGATGTATTGGACACTAAAATTCCCTGAAAATTTATTTGAACTTCAAGTTTTAGATCTGTTAAAAAATACCTTATATTTGGTTTCTTTATCTAGTTTAGTTTTGATAATCTTCGCACTAATTTCTAATTATGGAAATAGAGTAACTAAAAATAAAGTTTTAAATGTCTTGTCTACTTTATCTATTTCAGGTTATGCAATACCAGGTGTAATATTAGCAGTTGCATACATTACTTTCATTGCTTGGTTTGATGAAAATGTAATTAAAAGTCTTGGTTTTTTTTCAATAAAAAAAATATTCATAGGATCAATAATTGGATTAGTGCTAGTTTACTTTGTTAGATTTTATTCACTTGCATACAATGGGATAAAGTCAGGGTATGAAAAAATTAATATTGCAGTTGATGAAAGTGCGTACTTACTGGGTTACTCAAAAAGAAAAACATTTATGAATATTCACGTTCCTTTTTTGAGAAATTCTTTGTTATTCATTATTATTTTAGTTTCACTTGAAATCATAAGAGAATTACCAATAACATTGATTCTAAGACCCTTTAATTTTGAAACTTTTGCGACAACTGCTTATATTTCTGCATCAGAAGATTTACTTGAAGCTGCAGCTGTGCCATCATTATTTTTAATTTTAATTGCATCCTTTTTTATTATAATTGCATCCAAATATATTTTGAGAGAAAACAATGAATAATTTCTTTGAGGTAAAAAATGTTGACTTTGTTGCTGGAGGTAAAACAAAAGTAAGAAACATGTCTTTTGCAATTGAAAACGAGGGTGATGTTATATGTCTACTTGGTCCCTCGGGAATAGGCAAAACAACTATATTAAGAACAATTGCTGGGTTACAAAAAATTAAAAATGGATCTATTGAGCTTAAAGGTAAAACAATATCCTCAAGTGATGTGAATGTTGAGCCTGAGGATAGAAATATTTCTTTAGCTTTCCAAGAGAATAGTTTGTTTCCACATTATACAGTAGAAAAAAATATTTTATTGGGTTTAGAAAAAAATAAAGGAAAAAAAGAAAAACAAATTGATTTAAAGGAAATTTTAGATTTATTAGATCTTTCTAATATATTAAAACAGTACCCTCACCAAATAAGTGCTGGCGAAGCCCAGAGAACATCTTTAGCAAGAACTTTGCTTACTCAACCTGATCTACTATTGCTTGATGAACCTTTGTCTAATGTTGATCAAAGTTTTAAAGAGGAAATTCAAATTAGGTTAAAAAAAATTCTAAAAAATTTAAAAATCTCAACTATAATTGTGACTCATGATTCCTACGAAGCTTTTTATTTAGGCTCAAAATGTGGAATTATTTTTGATCAAGAGCTTAGACAGTTTGATGATCCTTACAAACTTTATCATCTTCCAAATTCAATAGATGTGGTGAATTTTTTAAATAGAGGTGTTTTGATACCAGCAGAAGTAACAAGTCCCAAAAGTTTAGAAAATAAAGATCTTGGAACTATTACAGGAAATTTTATTAAACCTTTTCCAATTGGTTCAAATGTTCAGTTATTAGTTCAACCAGAAGACTTGCAACATGATGACCAAAGTAATTTAAAATTAGAGGTTGTTGATAGAAAATTTAGAGGAACAAACTTTATTTATACTTTAAAGACACCCAGCAATAGATTAATTCCGGTGTTTGTTCACTCTCATCATATTCATCAACATGAAGTTAGTGAAAAATTTGGGATTAAAAGACCAATTCATATTGATCATATAGTTTGCTTCTAATAAAAACCTTTTAGAAAAATGAAAAGTAACTTAAAAGTTTTTTTAAAGGGAATTATTGATGTAAGCCCACTGATGATTCCGGTTGTTCCCTTTGGTTTAATTTTTGGAGTTCTTGCTATTGATGTTGGATTTACTCCAATTGAAACAATGGCAATGTCTTTAATTATTTTTGGTGGCGCTTCTCAGATAGTTTTATTGCAATTATTTTCTGGTGGTGCATCTTCTTTAGTAATAATTAGCTCAGTTGGTGCAGTGAACTCCAGACATTTACTTTACGGAGCTGTCGTATCAGAGCATTTGTCAGATTTGAAGTTGATTTGGAAGATTATTATATCCTATTTTTTAATCGATCAGGCATTTGCAATTTCAAATGAATATTTAAAAAAGAATAAGGACCATAATAGATACTTTCACTTAGTAGGCGGAGGAGCTACTTGTTGGGTAATTTGGCAATCGACCACATTTTTAGGAATTATACTTGGAGCAGCAATTCCAGAAAAACTTGGACTAAGTTTTGCAGTTCCTTTAACATTTTTAGCTTTATTGGTTAATGACTTTAGAAAATTTATAAATGTGATTGTAATAATTATTTCAGGTTTGGTAGCGACTTTGGGATATAATTATATTCCTTTTAAAGCTTACGTTATTGTTGCGGCTCTAGCAGGATTATTCACTGCAATGATATTAACAAGGAAAAATAAAAAAGCATGAGCAACTGGGCATTAATTTTATATTGTGGATTGATTACTTATTTAACAAGGTTTTCTATGATAGCTTTAATTAAAAAGGAAATGTTCAATGATAGAATTAGAGAGATATTATCATTTGTGCCATCTGCAATATTTCCTGCGATAATCTTTCCAGCTATTTTTATTAATGACATAGGATTAATTAAAATAGATGATAATCCAAAGATATTGGCTGCAATAATTGCAATGTTTATTGGTATTTTCTCCAGAAGTATAATTGCGACAATATTTTCAGGATTAGCATCTTATTGGTTTTTAATATTTGTTGTATAAACAATTATGAAAAAAATTTTAACCCTTTGTTTTCTTTTGTTAGCATTCAATGTTAATGCCATGGAAAAAGAAACAACTTTTAAAAAAGACTTATTTGACAAAGCACAATCTGAGGGCAAGGTTGTAGTAGTGAGCTCTTGGATTAAGTATTGTCCCTCATGCGCAAGTCAAATGAAAGTTTTGCAAAAAGCAAAAAATGATTTTGATAACATTGAATATTTTGCATTTGATGTAACAAATAGAGAAATTTCTGACATGTTTAATGTGCAATATCAAACAACTCTTCTGATTTTCAAA
>LULJ01000420.1_pt1 | contig 13177 bp, 13 predicted proteins | sample 728171 | NCBI WGS metagenome assembly LULJ01 (sample SAMN03860292, study PRJNA289734) | marine metagenome | biome: seawater column; feature: ocean; material: water; isolation source: Red Sea water column Station 169 - depth 25m | place: Saudi Arabia: Red Sea | collected 2011-10-15 | depth 25 m
AGTATATTCTGATTGATGGTATTAATGATGAAATGGCACATGCGGAAGAGTTAGCCGAGTTATTGCGACAATTACCCTGCAAAATAAATCTAATTCCTTTTAATGCCTTTGAAGGATCAGATTATCTAAAACCCTCGGGAAATAGAGTGAAAAGGTTTCAAAAATATCTCCAAGGTGAGGGTTATGTGACGACCATAAGATCAACAAGAGGTGATGACATCATGGCCGCTTGCGGACAACTAGTTGGACAAGTTAATGATAAGACGCGCAGAAAAGAACGAGCGCAAAAGAATCAAATTAAGACTAAGGCAATCTAGTGTTAAGAAATATTGCAGTAATAGGAGCAGGAGTATCTGGTCTAACTGCTGGGTATGCATTAAAAAAAATTGGCTTAGAAGTCGAAATTTTTGAAAGATCGCAATCTATAGACGCATTTGGAGCTGGTATAACGCTTTCCAAGAATGCTACTTTGTTGCTGCAAGATCTGGATCTTATGGAAGTTTTATCTTCTAAGGGTCACTATCCTTTGGGTTCCTTCATACGTGATTATAAGAAAGCTAAGGTAATAAAGTTCCAGGCACTTGATAAAAATTTTATAACTTTAGATAGAAGAGATCTTGTTTTAACACTCTCCAATAAATTTGAAGAGCTTGGTGGAAGTATTATCCTCGATAGTGAGATTGAGTCAATTGATCCTGCTATGGGAGAAATCACAATATCTAATCATGAAAAAAAGACCTATGATCTAATCCTAATTTGCGATGGTATTAAGTCATCTTTAAGAGAGCATTATTTTGAGGATCAAAAACCTCAATTTACAAAATATGTAGCATGGAGAGGCATGACCTCGATAGAGAACCTTCCTAAATTCGAAGGTAATGACAAGGTCAATGTCTACTACGGCCCTGGAGGTCATTGTGTACATTATCCAACTGGCAGAGGAGATCTTATTAATTTCATTGCTATTGAGCATAACGTAATTTGGTCTGAAGAGTCTTGGAAAATAAAGGGTAATAAATCTGAATTTCTTGATTGCTTTGCTGGATGGAACGAAGGATTACTTTCTATGTTTGATTCATCTCAAGAAATATATAAGTGGGGTATTTTTGAAAGACCTCTCCCAAAAAAACTGTATCGAGATAAGTGCTTGCTTCTAGGAGATGCTGCTCATCCTATGGTCCCCTTTCTAGGGCAAGGTGGGTGTCTTGCGGTCGAAGATGCTTACTGTTTAGCATCTTTAATAAAGGATAAAGAAGATTTAAGCAGCATAGTTCTTAAGTATGATAGATTACGAAATAGTAGAAGTAGATGGATACAAAAAAGATCAAAACTGCAGGGGATATTTAATCATATCTCTAACCCCATACTGACAAAGATAAGAAACCTACTTACAAAAATAATTATGAATAGTAGTGTGAATAAACTACATTCATATAATCTTATTAAAGAACTCTCTGAATTAAAGAAGATTTAAATGGGAAAAGTAACATTAGGAACAACTATAGCTTACGGCATGCCGGGATTGGGTGCAGGCTATATGTATCTTTTAATGAGCTTATACGTCATGAAATTTTCCACCGACGTACTGCTCATTGCTCCAGCTGTAATGGGAGTCATTTTTAGTATATCTAGGATATGGGATGCCGTATCAGATCCCATTGCAGGATATTTGAGCGACAGGACCACATTTAAATTTGGCAGAAGAAGGACCTGGATGTTAATAAGTTTTATCCCAATTTCGTTTGGATTTTTAGCAGTTTTTTCGCCACCTGAATCTATGCAAGGTCAGTCTCTTGATTTGTGGATGATGATAGCAATACTCAGTTTTTATTCCGCAATAACTCTTCTTAATGTACCTCATATGGCTCTAGGGGCTGAACTTTCAGAAGATTATCATGAGAGGACACGGTTATTTGGGGTAAGACACATAGGTTTTACGTTGGGATCAATTCTTGCATTAGTTTCTATGAGTTTGCTGATTAGCGAAGAAAATAATCCTGATGGAGATGTAAGACAATTGGCTGGTAGTCTCGCTTTTTATGCCATCGGTGCAATGTCGCTAATGATATTTTTTGCAGTCTCAAAGCTTAAAGAAAATCCTGAATTTCAAAACCGAGTAAATAAAAATCCATTTAAGGCATTCAGAGATGTATGGATAAACCCACATGCAAAAATATTAATAATAGTTCTATTTATTGAAAATTTAGGCGGGGCAGTTATAGGCGTACTCACCCTTTATGTGACTCAATATATAGTTGAGGCTCCTGCTTGGGCGCCTTTAATTATATTTGCTTACATGCTTCCGTCAGCTTTATCTGTTCCTCTTTGGATACCATTATCGAGAAGATTTGGAAAAATAAGATTATGGGTTTTTAGTCTTGCCTTTACTGGTATCTCTTTCGGTGGAATTTTTATTATTCCTTTTTTGGACTCTATAACAGATAGGTTGATTATTATGTTTATTGGTGCAGCTTTAGGTGGTATGGCTGCAGGCTGTGGAGGAGCAATCGGACCTTCTGTGAAAGGTGATGTAATAGATTATGACGAGTACTTAACAGGAGAGAGGAAAGAAGGTTCTTATTTTGCAGCACTTAATTTCGTATTTAAAAGCGCAACAGGGATTATGCTTCTTGTAACTGGCTTTGTTCTGCAGTTTTCTGGTTTTATCCCTAATCAACCTCAGACGATGGAAGTAAAAATTGCATTGATTAGCCTCTATGGCCTTGTACCTTTAGTTTTTTATAGTTTAGGAGCTTTTCTTTTATATAAAAAATTTAAGTTTGGTGAAGAAGAACACGCAGCAATAAAACATCAGATTCAAGAAAGAGCTTAATGAACAGATTATTTAAATGGCTTACATTTATTATAGTTTTATTTACGACCATGGTTGTTCCAGCAATCTTTTTGGAAACACCCTTTTCTAGATATGGAGAAACAGCGCTAGCTTGGGCAGGTGAAAATACTGCCTATACTTCGATTGTAGTTATGTTCGCTCTAGCTGCTGATGTATTTCTCCCCGTTCCAAATGGATTAACAAATACTTTAGCAGGAGCTAGTTTGGGCTGGGCGCTTGCTTCTGTTGTTGTATGGATAGGTCTAAATTTAGGAGCTTTTTTTGGCTACGTAGTAGGGAGATTTGCAGCAAGACCGCTAGCTCAAAAGATAGTTGGTGTTGATGATTTAAAAAAAGCTGAAGATTCGGCTAAAGATATCGATGTTATGGGCTTAATTATTGCTAGACCTGTTCCTGCATTTGCTGAACTCAGTACCCTTGCTGCCGGCATTACTAATATGCCCTTTATGAAATTTTTCTATGTAATGATTTTATCTAATATAGGTGTGGCTATAGTGTTTTCTGGATTAGGAGCTGCAGCACTATCAAGCGGTTCATCAACTTTAGGTTTTTTTGGAGCGGCCTTGTTACCTGCTTTACTCTATTTTTTATATAGGAAATTAAGCAATTAGATCAAGGCTTAAGTATCCCTATGGACTCCTTTTTGGGATCAAATTCTGCAGGTGAAACGCTAGATCCGTCATGCCCGCCGAGAGTTCCAAAAGAACTGAAACCTAATATGTGCTTTTGCTTTTCAGTTATCTTTTCGAGCACTTCATCTCGGATACTATATTGATGATTTTCCTGCGGTTTCACCCAGGGTTGCAAAAAAGCTGTCGAGATATTGCTTCTGATGGATCCTGATCTATTTAAACCATTGCCATGCCAAAGCCTTCCTTCCCAAACTATTGCTGTACCTTTCGGTGCGGTTAGAGAATTAGCCATTTTTTGAATCTCTTCACCATTTGCAGTGCGATAATCTATAAGTGGCCATTTATGTGATCCCGGTATGAGCCTAGTACCACCATTTTCAGGAGAGTTATCTGAGATTAAGTACATTACATTCGCCATAAAAGGAAAGTCCATAGGATGAGGTACCAAAGGCCATTGATCTTGGTGAAGTGCCATTCTCTCGTTGCCACTTCCATTCATATGCGCTCCCATTGAACAAAGACACACTTTTTCTCCGATTATATGTTGAATGAGCGGCAGTATTTTTGGATGATCTATAAGCTTTAAAAAACAATCACCTTTATTTATCAAATTCCAAACTAATCTACTTACTTTTTCTTCATCAGATGACTCTACTCCCAATCCCTCATCACCTCTAATTTTTGAACCTACCTTATATTTTTCTTCACCTAAGAACTGTTCGTTGAGTCTTTTATCCATCTCGTCAATTTCATCAAAGCTCAATACGTTGGCAATCAAAGCCATACCATATTTATCTAAGTGATTTTTGGCTTCTTCAATATCTTCAGTTAAGGGAGGATACTCTAATGTTTCAAGATTCATTGCTTGGTCGGTTTTAGTTCTTTTATTCTTTCAGGTTCAATATCAATAAGATAGTCCATAGAGCTTTCAATTCTTCCATATGCATTCCAAACTTTGAATCCAAGTCTAGACTTTAGTTTTTCCGAACAAGAATCCCAAAGATCTCTATCGAGCCCAAGTGTTTGGTTTTCTTGTTGTCTAAACTGAGGCGAGCAGAAAGTTGTCAGCACTCCAAGTCTGTCAGAATTGCCAGTATTAGCTCCAGTACCGTGCCAAAGTCTTCCATCAAAAACCATTAAAGAGCCAGCTTTAGCCTCAGGTTGACTGATGGGATACATGCTTTGATCTTCTTGATTCGGATGGGCACCAGTAAGATGAGATCCTGCAACTACCTCTGTGGCTCCATTCGCGGGACAGAAATCTGAGAGCATCCACATACAGTTAGCTACAACTGGAGGCGATATGCCAAGTGATACATCAGGCTCAACAAAACTTGCGTCAGCTCTTCTCGTTATTTCCGACGGTTTTATATAGCTTTCTCCTGCTCTTACAGGTTGAGGCATCCACCATTGGTCTGTATGTAAGCCCATTCTTACTCCACCCGGTTTAGCAATATTTGCTGAGTGAGTGGATAAAATAAAATCATTACCCAAAATATGACCGACAAGTTCATCTACTAGAGGGTGAGTGACCATCTCTCTGAAACATTCACCTTTATTCGCTAACATCCAAAGTCTTTGGTTCACTCCTCCGTTACTCTTAGTAAATGAAGTTTTGTCTACACGCCCCTCTTTGAACTTAACCTCTTGATCTGCCCCTCCATCTCGAAAAGAGAGACCTAACTCTTCCTCGGCTTCAGCTTGCTCAAGAAGTCGTTTTTTAGCAATTCTTATTTCATTATCATTTAGAACATCTGGTATTAAACAATAACCAAATTTATCTAAGTCTAGCTTAGCTTGATTTAAATCTTTTGTGTGTTTTGGACCATCTTCTAAAATCATAGAAACATGATGGTAGCATGAAAAAATTGTTTTCTTCAATATTCAGAATGAGCGTTCCGTTATAATATTTTTACATTTAGATTGTCACATGAAAAAAAGAAGTTTTAAGCCATTTGGAAATATAAGCGCTTTAACCCTAGGTGGTGGAGGCCTTGGACAGGTCTGGGGTGAAACATCTAGAGAGGAAGCAGTTGCGACAGTAAATCTTGCGATTGAAAAGGGTATAACTCACCTTGATGTTGCACCAATGTATGGAAAAGGAGAGGCCGAGAGAGTTGTTGGTGAAGTTTTTAAAGGGAAAGATTTAGGAGATGTAAAAATTACTACAAAATGCAGATTGGGAACATTGCCAGATGATGAAGTTTATGAGCGCTTAATTTCATCTCTCAATAAGAGCCTTGATAATCTCAATATGGAAAGGGTTGATCTTTTCTTACTGCATTCACAGTTACGACAAGATGATTTCCAGCTACACACACTTAATGAATATAGAGAGACTAATACAACATCACTTTCTTGTTATTACAATGCAGTTATTCCAGCCTTTGAAAGATTAAAAGAAGAAGGCAAGATCGATAGCTGGGGTATAGGCGGATTAGGTCAAACTCAAGCAATACTCGAGGTCTTAAATCATGATATTAAACCTGAAGCTATTCAGTGTGTTGTTAATCCCTTGAATTCAGCCGGTGCCATAGGATATGTTGATCAAGATTTTGATCCTCAAAAAATTCTCACTGAAAGTCAGAAAGCTGCAGTACCGATACTTGGAATTAGAGCAGTTCAAGCTGGCGCATTAACTTTAGAAATGGATAGAGAACCTCACCCATCGGGCTTTGATATAAAAGATTTTGAGGATTATGATAAAGCCGAACCTTTCAGAAAGTTAGCTTCCGAATGGAATATAAATCCATCCATACTTGCACACCAATATGCACTTAGCGCCGAAAAAGTGTCGTCTGTAATATTAGGTGTAAAAAATAGGGAGGAGCTTTTAGAATGCATAGAGGCAGAATCACTCGGAGAACTCAACCAGGATCAAATTAGTGCAATAGATACAGCTTTATCGAGATAACGCAAATTTCTTTCGGCTAATAATCCGTAATCATTAGAAGCAATCCCTTAAAGAACTAGGTTTGTAAGATTCTTTCTAGTTTTAACACCTAGAGAGGTTGTAGAGTTTTAAAATCTGGGTTGAAAGACAACCAGTATTACTATTATCAGTAACAGTATCGTCGGTATTTCATTTATAACCCTAAAAAACTTTTCCGATTTTGTGTTGGAATCGGCCTCAAAACTTACCCTGAGAAAATTAAGATAAAAGTGAAAAAGAGTCATGCCCATGACAAGAAACATTTTTAGAACCAGCCAAATTTCTAAACCTTTGTAGCTCAGAAGGGCTAGGCCTGAGATCCAAACCAGAATGAGAGATGGATTCGCAATGATTTTTAATAACTTAGACTCCATCACTTTAAAGGTCTCAGAAGCGTCTGAGCCTATTTCCTTGGTGGAGTGATATACAAATAGTCTTGGAAGATAAAATAGGGCAGCCATCCAAGTAATTACGGAGATTATATGAATGGTTTTAAAGATTAAGTAAGTATTCATCTAATCCCATTTAGCAGTAGGCGGCATAGACATCAATATAGCGTCCGAATTGCCCCCAGTTTTTATGCCAAACGCAGTTCCTCTATCCCAAAGCAAATTAAACTCAACATAACGACCTCTTTTGATAAGTTGCTGCTCTTTTTCCTGTTCCGTCCATTCCTCATCCTTAAGATTTCTGATTATTGTTGTAATCGCTTTTAAGGTAGATATACCTACTTCTTTTATGAAGTTAAAATCTTTATTCCAATCCTCTGTTTTTAAATGATCTATAAATATTCCGCCTTCGCCTCTAGCTTCTGATCTGTGTGGTAGATAAAAATATTCGTCACAGGCCTTTTTATATTTCTCGTAATAATCAGGATCAGCAGAATCACATGCTTCCTTCATACACTTATGAAAGAATTCAATTTCGTCTTCTTTTTTAATTGTTGGAGTTAAATCTCCTCCTCCTCCGAACCAGGAATCTCCAGTAACTATATATCTGGTATTAAAGTGAAATGCCGGTACTTTGGGCGATTGCATGTGTGCCACAAGACTGATACCACTTGCCCAGTAGTTAGGTGCTTCCTCTGTACCCTTGACTTCAGATTTAAAATCATTGTCAAATTTTCCGGATACCGTAGATATATTTACTCCAACCTTTTCGAAGACTTCACCTTTCATGAGGCTCATCTCTCCGCCCCCTTCAAATTTATGGTCCCAATTTTTTCGTTCAAAACTCCCGCCATCTATATCTACAAATTCTTCACAGAACATATCTCTCAGCTCTCTAAACCAAGACGAAGTTAAGGATTTTTTTTCTTCAATATCCATTCTTTAGAAGGATGCCCTAATTCTCTGTACAAATTCTTTGACATTTTCCTGAGGGGTTGTTTTCAGAACTCCATGGCCTAGTCCACAAACCCAACCGGACCTTTCTTCTGGTGATAGCACTGACATTTGTTCTATGAAAATATCTAATTTTGTCAAAAATTGATCATGGGGAAGGGTTAAGAAGTGCTCACTAAAATTACCTTGTACAAATCCATTTGAAGTTTTTTTAAAGTAATCTCTTAGATCAACATTAGAGTCTATACCCATTCCAGCTAGGAGTATTTGAGGTTCATCTTGATTCGCAATTATGGTTTCATAGTTAACCCCGTCTTTGGCATAGTAGCCAACCCTACTAGGAAATTCTTTGACTAACATATTAAAAGTCTTGCCTAGGTAAATATTTAAATCTTCTTCTGCGAGCTGATGAGCAGTGGAATCAAAGATCATGACAACTTCGGCTCCAGCATTTAATTGCAATTCCACATTTTCTTTTAGAAGCGGAAGAATCACATTATCTAGAAGTCCTATTTGAAAATTATTCAAATGAATATTTCTTAACTCTTTACTGATATTGCATGCATAAGCTATCAAAGTCCAAGGTCCGCCAACAAAGCCTATTAATGATTTTTCATTGGGCAGTCTCTCGATAGTTCTTTCTATTGCTTCACCTTGAAATTCCATGAAGTTTATAGGATTCTGATTAATGATTAAGCTTTCAGCATTATCCTCGTTTAAGTGAAGGCCAAATTGAGGTCCTGGGTTATAAGATAAGTCCATACCGAGCGCTTCAAGGGGAAATAATATATCGCTAAATAGAATTGCAACGTCAAAATCAAATTCGTTAATAGGACCCATAGCAGTTTCAGCAGCAAGTTTTGGTTTTTTACAGAGCTCCTCGAAAGTGTGGTCCTTTTTTAAGTTTTGGTAGTGAGCATGATATCTGCCTGCTTGACGCATTAGCCATATAGGAGGACAGGCCTGTGGCTTTCTCTCTATAGCATTTATGAATTTTTTATTAGGCAAGTCTCTATTGATTTAACTTTATTGCTATTTCATTGGCAGCATAGGTTAGAACGCAATCTGCCCCGGCTCTTTTAAAGCTTAATAAGGATTCAAGTATTACTTCATCGGATAACCAATCATTTTCTATCGCAGCTTTGAGCATGGCGTATTCACCACTTACCTGATAAGCAAACGTTGGAACTTTAAAAGTATCTTTAACTGCCTTGATGACATCAAGATAAGGCATTCCTGGTTTAACCATCACTATATCTGCACCTTCTTCTATATCCATTTTCACTTCGTGCAATGCTTCATCGATATTTGCAACTGACATCTGATAGGTATCTTTACTGCCCACACCAAGATTTGCGGAGGATCCTACGGCGTCTCTAAATGGACCATAAAATTTCGAACTGTATTTTGCCGCATAAGAGAGAATGATTGTATTAGAAAAGTTATTAGATTCTAAAGAATCTCTGATACCGGATATCCTTCCATCCATCATATCTGAAGGAGCAACCATATCTGCTCCAGCTTTGGCAAGAGTAAGGGCTTGTTCTATGAGCAGAGAAAGACTCTTATCGTTTTCAACATATCCATTCTTATCCAGTACACCATCATGCCCATGTGAAGTGTAAGGATCTAAAGCAACATCTGCTATAACAGCCAGTCCAGAGTTTTTCTTGATTTGCTTGATGGCAGTGCATACTAAATTATCTTCATTTAATGAGTCGCTTCCTGTCTCGTCTTTTTTATTAGGATTGATGACGGGAAATATAGCAACTGCCTTTATTTTATTGTTTTGAATCTTTTCTATTTCTTCATCTAAAGCATTAAGTCCGTATCTGCTAATTCCCGGCAAAGAATCTATATTTTCTACTCCATCTAAATCTTCCTTTACAAATATAGGTTGTATTAAGTCATTTACTGACAGGCTATTCTCTGCCACTAAACTCCTTATGGACGAAGTAAACCTAGTTCGTCTTAATCTTGATTGAGGGAATTTTCTTGATACGTTCATACTAATTGAATTAAGAATTCTCCATTATACCTCAGGCGAACCCGGTATTTTATCTTATCTTTTTGTTTACGGCTTCGAGCCAGCTATCGAAGTCTAGAAAGGGTGTAACTCTTGGAACGGTCTTTTGTATAGATTTGAAAGTCTTTCCTAGTCCGCAAGCATGTTTTCTATTTTTAAGCTCAGGATATTTACTTGTGGCGATTTCAAATGAACTTGTACTCATCCAATAAAAGTAATCACACTCCAAAAGTCTTTCGGATATATCTAGAGCCTTCAATTCGTAAGTAGCTAAAATTTGTTTCTCCCGATCGTCATTGTCCTTATGTGTTACTTTCAGCCAGGTGATGTCTTCAAACAAACTTTCTTCAGGAGAATTATTTTCACCAAGACTATCCGAGGTTCCATTAACCCAATACCCTTTTTTTGCTAGCGACTTCCAAGTATCGATACCACTTGTCCAGATGATATTCGAGTCATCTATGAGGCCAGAGTCTTCGATTGCATTCGATCTACTTATATAGATACCCTTATTTTTAACATTCTTTAAGGCCTTCTTAGAATCGACAATCGGTTTTCTTTCAAAGAACCTTTGCTCTTCTTTGTTGCTCGGAAAATAATTAGAATTATTTATAGAACTAAAATAGTTAATGTCATTATTCTGAAGTGACCTTTTGGATAACTCTTCTCCATCTTCAGTCTCACCTTTTACGGTCAATAACTCTGTAGTTTCAAGGATTTCATGACTGACACCTATCTTTTGATGACATCCACCACCATAAGATTTCAATAAAGTTCTTTCTTTCTCTACTGAATCAAAAATTTCCTTATTTGAGATAGTAGAAATAATTTCTTTTACCCTTTCATCCTCTTGTCTAGCTTCGATAGCTAGTGCTCCTTGGGCAGCAGCACAGGGATTTTGCGATAAGGGCAATACCATCCATCTAAGGTTTTTTTGCATATCAAGCAGAGAGTTTCTTTCATCTTCGAATTTGCCACTCTTATCTTGTATGAATCTATCAATGGCTGCTTTCGCTACTACCAAACCATCATCATCTCCTTCAATCAACTTTGTTAGTCTAGTATGAATATTACCCCTGACATCTTTAAATTTTATCTTTGACTCAAACGGTAATGCTGCTGGCAAGAAGGTGGATAGATTCTTTGCTCTCCTTGGCGAAGAGCTCAGGATTGAGAGGTTATTTTTATCGATACTATCTTTCTTTAAAAAGATCATATCTCTCATATCTGCTCTTTCAAGTGTACCAATTATCTCTGTGCCTTCTTCAAGGTCCACTGGCAAATCTTTCCATGAATGCACAGCAATATCCGCAACATTGTTGAGAAGATCATTTCTTATATCGTTTGTAAACACTCCAATATCAGGCATTTTATTTAAGGGAGTAGTCAAATCTTCATCACCGAGAGTCTTCTTGTGCAGATGCAATATTTCAATGTTAGGAAAAGCTGTTAATATTCGTTCAGCTACAAGCATAGCTTGAATCTTTGCCAGAGGACTTTTTCTAGATAAAATTTTTAAGACTTTCAAAATAGGGTTAAATGAGAATAATTCTTAATTACTTTGGCGCAGTAGATTTCAATTACAATGCAGTCCGCGTCAACCATAATTATATTAACTTTTATTAGTAATTAATTCATGAACTATAAAAAATTCTTTTCGGACGAACTCATATCATTGAAATCTCAAGGGCTCTACCGTAAATTCAGAGCTATAAATAGAAATAAAACGAGCTTCCCAAAAGCTACTGAACGTTTCGAGGGGAATGAAAGAGAAGTTGAAGTTTGGTGCAGTAATGACTACCTGAATCTTAGTCAGCATCCAGAGGTTACCAAAACTTCCGTCCAAGTGATAAATGAACTTGGCACAGGGTCAGGTGGAACAAGAAATATATCCGGAACATCTACTTACCATGTTGATCTCGAACAACTCTTAGCAGATTTGCACAGGAAAGAAGCGGCATTACTCTTCCCTTCAGCTTACACTGCCAATCAGTCCACTCTTTGGACACTTTGTAAAAATCTAGAGGGTGTTGAAGTTTTCTCTGATGAGTTGAATCATGCCTCTTTAATTCAAGGTATAAAGAATGCAAATGTTGAATGCCATGTCTTTAGACACAATGACACAGAGCATTTGGAAGAGCTTTTAAAGACAGCTAATGCAAACACACCAAAAATAATTGTGTTTGAATCATTGTATTCAATGGAAGGTCTACGATCTCCTCTTCAAAAGATTATTGAACTTGCTAAAAGGTATGATGCTTTAACTTATTTAGATGAAGTTCATGCAGTTGGGATGTATGGAAAAAGAGGGGGTGGTATTTCCCAAGAGTTAGGCATAAGCGACCAGATTGATATAATAGAGGGTACTTTAGCAAAGGCATATGGTGTAATGGGAGGTTACATTACAGGGAATAAATATCTAGTTGATACAGTTAGATCTTTTGCATCAGGTTTTATTTTTAATTACTAGTATAAAAATTGCAATGCAATCTGAGCATCTTAGGGATAATATTAGACATAATTCAGACCGAATAAGATCGGGCTTAAGAGATCTTGAAATTCCTTTTCTCGAAAATGATAGTCATATTATCCCAATACATTTATATGATCCTAGGTTATGTAAAGGTGCGGCTAATCTTTTGATTGAAAAACATGGAATATATATTCAACCTGTTTTCCATCCTACTGTTCCAAAAGGTGATGAAAGGTTTAGAGTTACTATCACGCCCCGACATGAAGCAAGTGATATAGATCATTTTTTGAATGCTTTAGATGATGTTTGGAAATCTATGGATTTAAAAAGGTCAGAGCCTACAGAAGCAGAAAAAAAGGCAGTTTCAAGAATCTACTAGCTACAGATCTCCTTTCGCTCTAACTTCACTTTGGTCTATTGTGAACTGTTCACCATATCTCGCCTCAAGTTTCTTTTGATTTTCTGAGATCACTTCGACTGGATTAAGGTCTAAAGCCATACAAGCTGTAACCCAGTACCACATCACATCTCCTAATTCTCTTTTCATATGAAAGATATTGTCTTGATCGGCCGGCTTACCTTGCAGAATCATTTTTTTTACTATTTCTACAAATTCTCCTGTCTCACTTCCCAGACCAAGAGCAGCAGTAAGTAAACGAGGGGTATCGATAGGTGAATTATCTTGAATTTCATCTAAAGACTTTTTTAAGTCCTCTATTTTTAAGCTCGGATCACTGGTTACTTTTGTTACAAAATCACAATAAGTTTCAAAGAATTTTTCTGTATTTTTCATAGTTCAATGATACCTAAAGAATATGATATTCATAGTTGCTTTAAAAAATTTTAATGAACCAATTTTTTTCTGATTTAGACCGAATAACTCAAGATTGGAAAACGATTCTTAGTTAGAATATACG